>MDTG01105825.1_pt1 | contig 14385 bp, 9 predicted proteins | sample 811421 | NCBI WGS metagenome assembly MDTG01 (sample SAMN05326645, study PRJNA326480) | marine metagenome | isolation source: seawater | place: Pacific Ocean: South East | collected 2011
ATTTCGAAGCCTAAAAGAGTCTATTGAAGAGCTTGAGATCCCTACGTCTCCACAAGCGATGGTATATAAGCTTTTCTCTCGTTATCTTGTTCAGCCACTTGGTGAGTTGTATAAATCTTTAATGCAATTTGCAAATAAAGAAGGTTTAAATTATAAGCCTCTAATTGCACCTACTCACAATGAAAATGCAACCACGCCAATTGCTCGACATGCTAATGCAACAGGTACTGGCAGCCCTGCAAAAAGTGAATCTTCATTAGCATTTGATCAACATAATCGTGTAGAAGAAGTTGGTGATTCTCAACAGCCCATTTATGACTATGATGAGGATTTAGGCTTAAAGAAAGTAAGCGCTATTCACTCAGGCAATGAGTCTCCCTCTTTAAATATTTTAGGTCAAGATAGTGCCGGAATACCCCAAACGCCTAAGAGCTCTGAACCATCTTCGAATACGCTAAGTACTTTATCAAAATTAAATACACGCGTTGCTAGCGGAGGGGCGTTACAGCAGCAGTCTGATAATCACGTTGTGGTAAACTCTGATTATTTGGTTTCGGCAATTAGCCAGCTTCAGCAGGCGCATATTCAGTCAGATAACTTAGGTGAACAAAAGCTGCGTGCATGGTTAGAACATGGCCTAAATGAATCGCCAGATGTCCAATGTACAATCGGTAATAATGAGCTTGAACTTATCGATGTGACCGACAGGTTTTTCGAAGTCGTTATTGATAAAGTGGGTGTTAGCGGGCTTTTAAAAAAATGGTTAGAAAAGCTCAAAGTAACCATATTAAAAGTCGTTTTGCGAGATAAAACATTCTTTTCTGATGTGACCCACCCAGCCAGACAAATGCTAAATAAACTAGCTAAGCTTGCTTCGAGTGATCGTGAAGATCACAAGCGCTTAGAAAAAGTTTTAGATCGTTTTATAGATCGTGTGATTGTTGAGTATGACGATGATGAGCAAGCAGTAGAAAAGATATTAAGTGAGTTAGATCAACTTTTAGAGCGCCAAGCTTTGGCTCATAAACGAAACTCAGAGCGTATAGCCCGTGCTTATGAAGGAAAACAGAAAGTTGCTGATGCACGTCTAAAAGTTGTTGAAGATATTTCAGCATTACTTTCAGGAAATACTGTTCCTGTGGTGTTGCTAGAGTTGCTAGATAAGGCTGGTTGGCGAGAGCATTTGGCTTTGGTATCAGTTCGCGATGGGCATAACTCAGATCAATATGAAGAAGTATTCAAAATCGTCGACTTGCTGTTAAGTTGGCTTGGTGACGATACATCTCAATCTGATAAATGGGCAATAGAGCTAGAAATGGAGCTTGAGGCGCCTTCCTTGCTTGAGTTAATTAAAAAAGAATTAAGTGTTTCTGGTTTGATTGGTTATGAAGCCATAATTAAGCATCTAGAAGAATGTTTGTTTGAGGATGCCGTGCCATTAATGGTGAAAGTCGAGCACTATGAATGGCCGTTCGATAAATCTGAAAAAGAAATCGAAGAACTAAGCTCTAGTCAAAAACAAGACTCATTGTCTAGTTATTGGCATAAACGTATTTTGTCGATGAAAGTAGGGGACTGGCTCGAAATCAAAGATGACAAAGGGAAGCCGCGTTGTATGCGTTTAGCATGGTCAGGACGGTCATCGTTTCGGTTTGTATTTGTCGATAGCCAAGGCATGAAAGATGAAGATGTTTCCTTAGATGACTTAGTGGGATATTTCAAAGATAATCTTGCGAGTTTTGTTGAAAATGAAGATGTTCCTTTGGTTGATCAGGGTCTTCATCAAATGGTTCAGTCTGTATACGAAGAGTTAGCCTCTCAGTCGAGTTGCGATGTTCTAACTGGGCTACTAAATCGCCAAGCGTTTGAGCGCGCGTTAGAGCAGTCAATTTCGGGCGCTATTTCTAAACAAGCAAAAGCCTCGTTACTTTTTATTGATTTAGATAAGTTTAGTTTAACGAATGCCTCGTATGGTCATCATGCCGGTGATGCGTTGCTCAAGCATTTAGCCCAATTAATTAAATCAGAGGCCGTTGACGATGCTTTTTGTGGTCGTTTGGGTGGAAATGAGTTTGGCATGATACTCAACAAATGTTCATTTGAAACCTCTAAGGATATTGCACGACAAATTTGTGAATCTGTTGAAAGCAACCCTTACTCCTGGGAAGACCATACGATTACCAGTACAGTTAGTATTGGTATTGCTGCATTTGATATTGAGGCTGATTCGAGCGATACCTTGATGCGTAAAGCAGGTTTGGCATGCGACTCAGCGAAACGGCATGGACGAAATCGTGTTGTTGAATATCAAGAAAAAGATGATGATCAGATAAAACGTCAAGAAATGCTTAAATGGGTAAATTATCTTGATGGAGATTTGGATGAGTTGCTGACATTACGTTGCCAAGAAATTAGACCTATAGATGTTGATGGCGTTGAAAAACCGCATTACGAAATTCTATTGGGTGTTAAGCAAAATGGGCAAATATTACCACCAGGTTTATTGATTGAAGCGGCTGAGCATTTCAATCGAATGGCGAAAGTCGATCGTTGGGTGATACATAATGTTTTACTCTGGATAGAAGCGAATCAGAAGCTTGCTGCTAAATCGAGTGGCTTTTCTATCAACCTTTCAGGTAATTCTTTAAATGATGATCACTTCTTAGAGTTCATATTAGGCCAATTTTCGGTTAGTTCTGTGCCACCTGAAATGATTTGCTTTGAAATTACTGAAACAGCAGCAATTACCAACTTATCTGATGCAACTGAATTTATTCGTGTTTTAAAAAGGGCGGGATGTAAATTTGCCTTGGATGATTTTGGTTCAGGGTTATCGTCTTATGCCTACATTCAGAAACTGCCGGTAGACTATATAAAAATTGATGGTATGTTTATTCGTAATATTGCCAATAACCCTCATGATCAGGCATTGGTAAAATCTATCAATGAACTAGCTCATTTTATGGGAATGAAAACAGTTGCTGAGTTCGTAGAAAATCATGATATTTTGACGATACTTCGAGAAATTGGTGTTGATCACTCCCAAGGCTTCGGTATTAAAAAGCCTAGCTTGTTGGAAGAACTAGGCTCGTATATTCGCTAATAACTTTTATTTCAAGCTAAAAGGCATCTTTGTTATTTATTCTGGATGTCTGCACTTCACATTAATACTTGTGCGTAAGCACTATACACGCGTTTAGCAATGTCTGATGAATAGCCTTCTAAGCGTTTCTCTAATTTTATTTGAGCTTTATTTACTTCTTGTTTATCGAAAGGGCAGGAGACATAGGCTGAACCATGTACTTTTTTATAAGCGGCATAATTCACAGGGTAAACTTTATAACTTTCATGAATTATTCGGTCAATTTCTTCAGATAAAGTCTTATGATTGAGTGTTGTCAGAGTTTGGCTTCGCTTGAGGGGCATACCAAAATGAAGATGAATTTGGCCTTTATAACCCTTTAAACCTTTTTGTGTTGCAATTAAGTCATCCATTGCGTCTTTTTGGTAAGTTGTATCTGTCTGCTGGTTGTTAAGCTGTTGCGCTTTATCGGTATCACATGGGTCCCATTCATAAGAAAAGCATACAGGTACGATATTTAGGCTTTCCAGATAATCTTCTAATGAGTTTTCTTTTGGCTTACAAAGTCCAAGCATTTTTATTAACGCCGGATTTGTTTTATCGATATTATCCTTTGCTCGGCCTTCTTTTTGAGCAATCCAAATATGTTCATGCTTGTTGAAATGTAAATATTGAATATATGCGCATTGGTTTTTCATCGCATTGAGCATAGCCCTAGGGGACTTTAGAGAACGAAAAACTTTAAAGCATCGATTCAGTAGTGCGAGATCATTTGCAAAAGGGTGTGTAAGTAAATTATCACCGATTGCACAGTTTGCCGTCGAAAAACCATTAGACCGAAGTGCTTGATTCAACAGTAAAGGGTCCATAACTATATCTCTATGGTTAGAGATAAAAATATAGTTTTGATGCTTATCTAAATTATCCAACCCGGAAATCGAGAACCGTTTATAGCTTAGTTCAACTAAAGGAAAAATATGGTACTCAATCCAGTTTTGTAAAGCATCAATTGTATCGACTTGTTTTAAGTGGTTAAGCGTAGGTTTAAGTACGTGTGAAGCACTAAATAAGCTAAAAAGCTTAGGCGTAAAATACGGGTCTTCAATTAATTTAGTTAGAATGCTATTAACTTGGTGATCACCATAGCACTGAATCTCGCTAAAACTTTCTTGCCATGGCGTATCGGAGCTTGAAAGAATAGGGGGTTTACTAAGAGTCATGATCATCCTAAATTAATTTGACTGCGTCATAATATAAAGCAGCTAGATAAAGAATGAATATACACGATTTGCTGGGCAAATAAAAAATACCGGGAGACTAAAGGAAGATAGTTTCCCGGCTAAATGCTTATTGTTTTACAAAATACAGTGAATAATCACTGTGAGCAGAGCTTTCTTTAGCAATTTTTTGGAGGTTTTTCTCGGCTAATGTAGTCGAAATGGTTTTTCCATAATGATTTAATACCTTTGAAAGAGACCAGTTGGCTTGTTTGGCTAGTCTGTTCACTTTAGCTAAAAAAGCTTTGTCGTTACTATGGTTAAACCAAACCTCACGACACCCATCTATTGAGTAGAAATACTCTTCATGAATAAGGTTAGACCAATAGACGCTATCTTTATCTGAAAGGATTGTAGATCGTAATGCTTTAATGTTTTCCGTCGTATTTTGCAGGTCTTGTTTTGATACAAGTTCCCTAATATCTGCACTCGCTGTATCTACTGTTTCAGTAATTTTGATGTTTAATATTCCATCCTTGCATAAGTTACTTTCCACAAGCTCCATAAATAAAGGTGTTGTAAGTTTAGAATCATGCGAAATAGATGCAAAATGAATGGTGTTGCCGTCTTTCAAAAACCTTTCCGCCAATGAGTTTGGCCAAAAGACAACATTACTTAAATTCTCTTCTGTCGCTCTTAAGTGGCACTCAGCTAAGTTTTCTAAGTTACTTTCAACTGCCAAGATATCGACATCATTAAAGTGATGTGCGTACTCAAATGCTCTTTGGGCCGCATTTTTACCTGCAACTAACAGCAATAAGCGTTCAGGGAGTGTTGTTTCATTTAAATGAAAGTTATTGATTAGCTCTTGCTTAAGAGACTGTTGGTTGAAGAAGTCTAGATTATGCCAGCGTGGGAAGGGGGCTGGTAAATCCTCCTTAGATAATAATAAGGTCTCTTTTTTTTCTGGGAACTGTTGCTTATAAGCTTCTCTGTTTGCACGTCGATATAATGCAGATTCCATTAAAGGTTGAATAGCTGACGGCCATTGAGCTAAATCCATGGCGGTTAATTTTACGGCATAGTTTTGTGAAAAAAATGCCTGATACATACCAACCACCATTAAAGCGCCAACAATGTCTTCTACTTGCCATTCATGATGCAGCGTATGTATTAAGAGCTGATCAAGATAATTGACTTTTTCATCCTCGAGTGTGTCTGTAATGAGGGAATAATTATTTCGTTCGTTGTAAACACCAATTGCAATGGCTAATACTTGCAACTCGTCTCGAAGATTTCCTGTTTCAAGAGTTTCAAGCAGAATTGTTTGTCTTAAGAGTGTAATGAACTCTTCTACATACGGGTCTGGAAGTGTGCACTTAAGTAGTGAGTAATAAATGAGAGGGTCTTGTGCAACGCTGACCAAATCGATAGTTGCCTCTGGGTTTTCAAGATCATATTTTTTAGAAATCAAGGATGCGGCAAAATGCCCAAGGCGTTCGTGTGGAAGTTCGGCTTCAGAAAATAATGTAAATAAATCTATTTCTAATGCTTGTTGATACTGATCAATTTTAATTTGCGAGCAGCAGCTTAGCATGCCATGAAGTATGGGGGCGCTGTCGAAGCCATGATTTATTAAAGAACGATAGTGTAAGTAGGCGACATCAAAATTTTGCATTGCATGTTGGGCACGCGCAATACCTAAAAAAGCATTTTGATAAGACTTATCAATGGCAAGTGCTTTATTAAAGTACTCAATTGCAAGCTCAGGTTCTTCAGATATGATATGTAAATAGCCTTTATTGCATAGATACTGAGTGTTTTCGGGAGAGTGATTTAAGCACTTCTCAAATAACGCAGAGGCTGTTTTAATATTTCCTCTGTCTAATTCTATTCTGCCTAAAAGATTCATTGCTGGCGCATTATTAGGAGCAACATTCATTACTTCAGTAATCAGTTTAAAGGCGTTATCTAAAGAAGTTTTTCGTTGTTCGGAAGACGTCTCTGTACTGTTATACATTTTATACAAATCATTGGCATGTATAAGAAGGCGAGCAATATCAGATCGTTCGGTTTCAGAAAACTCATTTACAACTGATTGAAGCTTAGGTGTCAGGGTGCTCATTATAGGAAAACCTCTTCCGCTTTTTTATGATTTTGGTTGTTACACGTAGTTAAAGCGAAAGGCGTGCCAAGAAAGAGAATTTTTAGATATGTCTAAAATAGTCAAACTATTTGCTTAAGCGTTCTATGCTTAGATAAGCTGTATTATTTACTTAAATCTTAAAGACCATTTTATGAATATAATTATTACTGGTGGTGCTGGTTTTATAGGCTCTGCGTTGGTTCGTTTTTTGATTCAAGACACTCAACATCGCGTTCTTAATATTGACAAGTTGACGTATGCATCCAATTTAGATTCTGTTGCGTGCATCGCGGAAAACCCAAGATATTCGTTTGTTCAAGGGGATATATGTGATGGTGAATTGTTAGCCTCTACCTTTAGTCGTTTTAAGCCTGATGCTGTGATGCATTTGGCTGCAGAGTCGCATGTTGATAAATCCATTCATGCATCGTCAGAGTTTATCCAAACAAACATTGTTGGTACTTATCAACTGCTTGAGGTTTCTCGCTGTTATTGGAATGGTCTGTCAGAGCAGGAAAAAACAAGCTTTCGTTTCCACCACATATCAACCGATGAAGTGTATGGCGAGCTAGGTGGTACGGGAAAATTTTCTGAAACAAGCTCTTATCGACCCAGCTCACCGTATTCAGCATCAAAAGCTAGCTCTGACCATCTTGTGAATGCATGGTATAGAACCTATAGTTTACCAATTGTCATGACGAACTGTTCTAATAATTACGGCTCTTACCAGTTTCCCGAAAAGTTAATTCCTTTAACTATTTTAAATGCTTTAAAGGGCAAATGCCTGCCTGTTTATGGTAAAGGTGAGCAAGTGCGTGACTGGTTATATGTGGATGATCATGTCAAAGCACTGTATTTGGTGTTGACCAAAGGTGTATGTGGAGAAACTTATAATATTGGTGGCAGTGCCGAGAAACGTAATATTGACGTTGTGTGTTCAATCTGCGAGTTACTCGACGAGTTAGTCGACGAAAAACCAGAAGGAATTCAGCATTATCGAGACTTAATTGAATTTGTGGAAGATCGTCCAGGTCATGACTTTAGATATGCCATTGATGCGGAAAAAATAACGAATACCTTGGGCTGGAAGCCAGAAGAAAGTTTCGATTCAGGTTTAAGAAAAACAGTAGAGTGGTTTATTAAGCATCAAGAATATAGCCGTAATAATAAGGGGGAAGTGTCGTGAAAGGGATTATTTTAGCGGGTGGTGTTGGCTCAAGGCTTTATCCTATTACAAAAGGTGTGTCGAAACAGCTTTTGCCTATCTACGACAAGCCAATGATTTATTATCCTATCTCTGTATTAATGTTGGCTGGTATCAGAGATATTCTTGTTATTTCCTCTCCAGAAGATTTACCCAACTATAAAAAACTTCTTGGGTCTGGTGACAGTTTTGGTGTGACGTTCAGTTATGCAGAACAAGACAAACCCGAAGGCTTGGCGCAAGCATTTTTGGTCGGCAAAGAGTTTATTGGTAAAGAGAATGTATGCCTGATTTTGGGCGATAATGTATTTTTTGGGCAAGATTTTTCTACGAAGCTTCAAAGTGCAGCCAGCATGGCGTCAGGCGCCACTATTTTTGGTTATCGAGTTAAAGATCCTGAGCGATTTGGTGTAATTGAATACGATGAAAAGGGTAAAGTCCTTTCTATTGAAGAAAAGCCAGAAAAGCCTAAGTCAAATTATGCGGTCACAGGGCTGTATTTTTTTGATAACAACGTGATAAACATCGCGGAAAAAATAAAACCTTCCGCGCGTGGTGAATTAGAAATTACCGATGTAATAAAAAAGTATTTAAGTCAAAACGAATTAAAGCTCGAAATATTAGGTCGGGGCTTTGCTTGGTTAGATACAGGTACGCACGACAGTATGATTGATGCAGGGCAGTTTGTAAAAACGGTAGAAGAACGGCAAGGCTATAAAATTGCCTGCTTGGAAGAAATTGCATTCAAGCGAGGTTGGCTGAGTAAAGGGCAAATTATTGAGCAAGTCACAGAGTTTTCTGAAACCAAATACGGTAAGTATTTATTGGACATGGTTAGTGGTAGCCATCATTAATCCTTGGTTTTAATTATTCGATGTATGTAGCATTTGGTTTTCAGGATAAGAGAAGTTCAGATAGCTGTATGACTACAACGTCTATTTCTTCACGAGTTAAATGCATATGAAAGGGGAGTGCTAAGCCTTTTTTTGCGATATATGCAGAATTTTTTTGTTGGCAGCCTTCAGAGAGTAGAATATTTGCGAAGCCTTTATGCTTATTGATTAAGGGGTAATAGAGACGACGTGTTTCTATGTTGCTTATCTTTAGTTTATTAAACACTTTTTCAGCTGAGCTGGTATCAAATAATACATAAAAACTTGAAGGTATAAATTTATCAATTTCAGCTTGATAAGAAATAGGCAATTTCGTTAAACGAAGTTTCTTTAGATAATATTCGAACACCTCTTTACGCTTATCTAAGATATTATTTAGTCTATCCAGTTGTGCTAAACCCACCGCACAATGATATTCACTCATTTTAGCATTGTAGCCACTTTTACTAATTGTACGGTTTGGTTCAATGCCAAAATTAGATAATTTTTTGATATCTATTGTTTGACGTTTGCTAGGGCTGACCACAATGCCACCTTCACCGGCACCTAAGGTTTTGGTTGCATGTAAGCTAAATGAATATATTAAATCGTCGTGAATTGATTGGTTAAGCAATGCGGCTGCAGCATCAACAACCACAGGAAGTTTAGTTTTGAGGTGAAACTCAGCCCAACTTTCTGAACAAACCGGCATACCAAAAGCGGCAACAGGTAACACGGCGGCAATGTTTTGCTGCGAAATCTGATGTTCGGCAATCTCGGGTGTGAGTTGCCAGCTATTTTTGTCAACATCACATAGTATCGGCGTAAGCCCCGCATTGATAATTGCTTCGATGGTAGCCGGGAAAGTAAAGCCACTTGTTAGAATATTCGCACCTGGCTTTAAGTTTAAACTTTTTAGGGCAAGTTCAATGGCGGATGTACCAGATGAGACAATGGCTATGCGATAGGGGTTTACGCCAATAAGTAACTCTTCGGATAGCCTCAAGCTAAGTTTGTCATATAGCGGCCCAAAATTTGAGTACCAGCGGTTATTATCAATTTCCCTAAGGTAAGGAATAAGTTGATCTGTTGTCGGCATATTGGGAATGAAATAAGGGATCATGAATAAAACCATATGATTGTTTTATAGAAACTTATAGCAATAACTAAGCCTTAAACAAATTAAATATTAAGTAGATAGCTATATTTTTTTTAAAACTTTGATTTGAGTTTGCTAAAGAGCTTTGGTGATACTTACTAAGGTGAAGTTGTATTGGTGCGCGAAGACAGGTTATTGATAAGAAAACAATCTTAACTTATACTCTTTTTAGTATAAAAATTAACAATTTATATTGAAATGAGTATAAGTTTGTATGCAGGTTTAAAGTCAAAAAAACTTGATATTTGTTATCGCGAATCTTCATCGTCGATACTAACAACCAAATAAGAAAAACTATGAGTAGAGACGAATATTTTGAGAAGTACTTTTCTCATTTAAGCCAAAAAATAACCTCGATAGATCACGCCCAGCTTATAAGCTGCGTTTCCATTATCCAACAAACACATATGAGTGGAGGAAAGCTGCTTATTGTAGGTAATGGGGGAAGCGCTGCAATGGCTAGCCACTTGACAGTGGATTTTTTGAAGTCTGCAGGTATACGTGCGATGAACTTTAATGAAGCAGACTTAATTACATGCTTTAGTAATGATTATGGTTACGAGAATTGGGTTTCGCAGGCTTTTGAAGCTTATGCTGATAAAGGCGATCTAGCTATAATTATCAGTAGTAGCGGCCGTTCACCTAATATGATTAATGCAGCAAAAAAAGCACTGGAAATGAATTTAGGTGTTATAACTGTGTCTGGTTTTACTGCAGATAACCCACTCAGACAGCTAGGTAATATCAATTTATGGGTGGATAGTGCCAGTTATAATATAGTTGAGATGACTCATCATGTTTGGCTATTGTCGGTTATCGACTTTCTTGTAGACAACAAGGCTATAATTGATGCCTCAGAACCTTGAAGTCCGGGCGTTATTGCTTGCAGCAGGTTTGGGAACTCGCCTTCAACCCCTTACAAATAATTGGCCAAAATGCTTAATGCCAATAAACGGAAGGCCATTGCTAGATTATTGGCTATATATCTTGCGGCAAATTGGTATCAGTCACGCTGTTGTGAATACTCATTATTTAGCTGAAGTGGTGTCAGAATTTCTCAAGCGACCACAGTTCAATGACTGGGTAAATGAGGTATACGAACCAGAGTTATTAGGAACGGCAAGTACTTTGTTACACAATAAAGTGTTTTTTCAAAACGCCACGACCTTGTTAGTTCATGCCGATAACTGGTGTCAGTGCGACTTCGCAGAATTCATTCATTACCACCATTACAGTCGTCCAAGCGGATGCTTGATTACTATGATGACTTTCGATACTGACATACCCGAAAGTTGTGGTGTTGTTGAGCTAGACTCCCAAAATAGGGTGGTCGGTTTTTATGAAAAGGTTTCAAACCCTCCTGGTAATCGTGCCAATGCTGCAGTTTACCTTCTAGAACCTGAAGTCCTTGATTGGATGGAAAAGCATCCTGATGTCACTGATTTTAGTACACAGGTGCTTCCACAATTTATTGGCCGTATAGCAACCTGGCACAATTTTGAAATTCACCGTGATATCGGCACGTATACTGCATTGTTCGAAGCTCAATCGGATCCTTTGCCGCTTATTGAGTGGTCAGAGCCAGATTCTTGGCAAGAAATGTTTGAAAAAAATCCGATTCATAGTGTTATTAATGAAGGCAAGTGAGACTGACAAGCTTAAGCGGGTATTATGACAGATCGATTTCTTGTAATAGGTAGTAACTCATTTTCTGGTTCACACTTTATTCAGCATTTGCTTGAACAGGGATATGAGGTCATCGGCGTGAGCCGTTCACCAGAGCTAAATTCTGTATTTCTGCCTTATAAGTGGGGTAGTGTTGCTGATGAGCGCTTTCAATTTTTTCAAATTGACTTGAATCATGACCTTGAAAAGCTTATGGGTTTAATTAAACAGCATAAGCCTAGTTATATCATCAACTTTGCTGCGCAAGGTATGGTTGCTCAAAGTTGGCAGACACCCGAGCATTGGTATCAGACAAATGTTGTTGCTCAGGTAAATTTTCACGACGAATTACGAAAATTAGAATTTATTAAAAAATATCTTCACGTGACGACTCCTGAGGCTTATGGAAGTACAGATGGCTGGGTAAAAGAACATTTTAATTTTTCGCCTAGTACACCTTATGCTGTTTCCCGAGCTGCATGTGATATGCACTTAATGAGTTTCTTTAAGGCCTATGAATTCCCAGTGGTTTTTACCCGCACAGCAAATGTTTACGGACCAGGTCAGCAGCTATATCGAATTATTCCCCGAGCCTTGTTATTTGCCCGAACAGGGCAGCGAATGCAACTTCATGGTGGTGGGCATTCGGTGAGATCTTTCATTAATATAAAAGATGCATCAGAGGCCACTTTACGCATTCTTTTGCAGGCAGATGCTGGTTCCACTTATCACATTTCAACGCGTGAAACGGTTTCAATACGTCAGCTTGTCGAGCAAGTATGTGATATTGCAAAAATACCTTTCGAAGAATTAGTCGATGTGACAGAAGATCGCCTAGGCAAAGATCAAGCATATTTGTTAGATAGTACAAAGCTTCGTAATCAGCTAGCTTGGACTGACACTATCGCACTTAATGATGGAATAGGCGATACATTGGAATGGATCGAAAGAAACTTAGAAGAATTAAAAAAACTTCCTCAAAATTATCAACATAAAGCTTAATACATGAACATACTTGTTACTGGCGGCTGCGGCTATATCGGCAGCGTACTGACTCCTCAGCTTCTTAATGACGGGCATAAAGTCACGGTTGTTGATACGCAGTGGTTCGGGAATTTCTTAACACCTCACCCACAGTTGACTGTGCTAAAAGAGGATGTTCGAAATATTGATGCTGTCCCTCTTGATGGTATAGATGCGATTGTTCATCTAGCAAATATTGCTAATGATCCAGGTGTAGAATTAAATCCAACACTCTCTTGGGAAGTGAATGTTTTAGGTACCCAGCAATTAGCTGATCGGGCGGTTCGAGCTGGGGTAAAACATATGCTGTTTGCAAGCTCAGGAAGTGTTTACGGGATTAAAGACGAGCTTCAAGTCACAGAAGACTTACCTCTTGTTCCAATCACTGTCTACAACAAAACAAAAATGGTAGCAGAACGAATTACCCTAAGTTACCAAGATAAAATGCAAATACATAATATTAGGCCGGCTACTGTGTGTGGTTGGTCTCCGCGTATGCGTCTAGACGTTAGTGTCAATATGCTAACTATGCAGGCTGTCAAAAATGGGAAAATTACCGTTTTTGGTGGACAGCAGACACGTCCCAACATTCATATTCAAGATATGGCGGCCGTTTACCGGCACTTTCTTGCTCATCCAGACTTGCCAAGTGGAAATTATAATGCTGGCTTCGAGAATATCTCAATTCTTGATATTGCCAAACGAGTACAAGCAAAAATACAAGCAGAAGTGATCGTCACAGAATCGAATGACCCCCGATCTTATCGCCAAAATTCAGACAAGTTACTTGAGACAGGTTTTGTACCTAGTTATTCAATTGATGCTGCTATAAATGAAGTGGTTAAAAAGTACGGATCTGGTGAATTAAAAGACAATGATAATTGTTATACCGTTAAGTGGATGAAGTACTTGGGATTGGTAAGTTAAGTTGTCAGTTTAGGTGGTCAACGTGAAAACTGTATTTGTTTCTGGAAATTTTAATATTCTGCACCCTGGTCATTTGAGGCTATTGCGCTTTTCTAGAGAGTTAGGTGACAAACTCATCGTTGGTGTGAATAGTGATCGTATTGGTGGTGAAACTGTTCATGTCACTGAAAAATTGAGATTAGAGGGTATTCTAAGCAATAACTGGGTTAACGAAGCTTTTTTGGTTGATGAACCTATTACTCAGGTTTTAGAACGACTAAAACCGGATGTTGTGGTGAAAGGGAAAGAGTTTGAGAATTACCTTAATGTTGAAAGAGATGTTTTGAAGAAATATGGTGGAAAATTAGTTTTTAGTTCAGGTGAAGCTGCTTTTTCCTCTCTAGACTTAATTCGCAAAAACTTGCCGAATACAGATAGTTTGGATATTCATTCACTACAAGCATTCGCCCATCGACATGACTTTGATATTGAAAGTTTGGGATATTTGATAGATCAGCTTTCTAACTTAAGAGTTTGTGTTATAGGTGACTTGATTGTTGATGAGTACATTACATGTGACCCTTTAGGTATGTCTCAAGAAGACCCAACTATTGTTGTTACCCCTGTTGATACTCAGCGCTTTGTTGGGGGAGCGGGTATAGTAGCTGCTCATGCAGCTGGATTAGGGGCTAAAGCTCATTTTATCAGTATTGCAGGTAAAGACGAAACAAGAGAATACGCGTCGGATGCTTTGACTAAACAAAATGTTTATGTGCATTTGTCCGTAGACGAAAGTCGACCAACAACCTTAAAGCAAAGGTTTAGAGCACACAATAAAACTCTGCTCAGAGTAAGTCATTTACATCAGGGCTCAATTGGTAAAAAGCTTCAGAGTGAAATAGAAAATAAATTACTATCGCTTATTGATGACTTAGATTTGCTCGTATTATCAGACTTTAACTATGGGTGCTTACCTCAGATTTTGGTGGATAAAATTATTGAACATTGCCGAAAAAGAGATATTACTATTGTTGGAGATAGTCAGTGTTCTTCTCAGGTAGGGGATATCAGTCGCTTTAAAGGAATGCACCTCCTGACACCTACAGAGAGA
>MDTG01322567.1_pt1 | contig 14385 bp, 1 predicted proteins | sample 811421 | NCBI WGS metagenome assembly MDTG01 (sample SAMN05326645, study PRJNA326480) | marine metagenome | isolation source: seawater | place: Pacific Ocean: South East | collected 2011
AGTATTAAACAACTTTTGCATTATAGCAAGACCAAAACGTGTATTACTTATAAACTGATCTACAGTAGCACTGCCGCCACCCAAGCTAAATAATTTTTTATAGTCAGCAAAAGCGTTTGTATATTTGTTAGTTGTTAAAACGCCCGCAGCGCCATCTGAGTATGACGTAGCAAGACCTCTGACAGATCCAGAAATATTTGCTGTTTTATATTTGCTATCTGAGGTTTCTTCAGTTTGTATTTCCACACTAATTACTGAATTGCGAGTTTGTGAATCATTGTCATATATCAATGTGTAAACATCTGTTATCGAAAAACTACCAGCTGAGACATTGGTGTTGATTGATCTAACCTTATCTCTAATAACATAGCCTTTAGCCTTTAGGTTAAATATATTAACACTTGAACCTAAATCTACTGGATTAAAAACTTCAGTTTGAATTTCTGTTTCGTTATTAAACAAATCTTTGGTAATACCTGCATCCCAACCGGTTGTTGCGCTAGTTTCTTTAGATCTAATCAAACACTGATTAACCCAATCTGCCGCTTGTTTCCAAGCGTGAGACACGATTGTATCTTCCACATCACCGCTGGAATCAGGTGCATCATTCGTTTGAGTAACATATCTCCTAACACCAACAGCGGATACAGTATGCGTTAAGGTGTAAGTTTTAAGATACATCCCCTTATCAGTAGGAGGGGAGCCACTATCCCGACCATCACCAGAATCGGTTAAATCGTGATTATGGTAGACCAAATCACCTTGGTTTTCAGAAATTTCCCACGACTCACTTGCAGAAGAGAGATTTTGCGTAGGGTCAACAGCAGCCGTATGCGTATTAGTATTAGACGCAGTACTGATGTGCTTATGTGCCTCAAAAACAAAACCATAAGGTAAGTCTTGTATGCCGGAGCTTTCTTCGTTTTGTTCTGGTATTTCTACAGACAATATTTTTGCATCATCAAATTTTATCACATTTGCTTGACCGCCATAAGGTGAAATCTCTAATAAGCCATCGCCAAGCATTTGACTATTTCTGTTAAGTAACAAATTAGTTAGGGCCATCCCTTGTACAATTTGTTGTCTTGTACCTTGAGTATCAAAATCACTTTGAGTCAGTGAGCCTATAGCAGTACCTGTTATATTTATAGTAAAGACACTATTTATGTAAGTGCCTTCAGGTGTCTTAAGATCTTTTCTTTCGATTGAATAAGATGGCGCTGGGCCGGTGTTTCCAGACACGCCTGCACTAACGGCTGCTTGACCGCCTATTAATAAAACATTACCAGTATCTTTTGATGTAAATGTGATAGCCATGTGTTACTCTAAATACCCCCTTATCTCTAGAGAGGTTGTAATTTCTGATGGAGGTTTGACCAAGAGTGTTGTAACACCAGAAGCCAAATTAGCACCTTCAACAGAAGCCGGGACAACACCTGTAGCGTTTTGATTTCTTATTGATAGAGTCGCGGTTTTTGCTGCTGGCACATCTATATACAAAGGCATCACACCACTTTGAGCTTCTGATGACTGAATATGAAGTGTGGCAAATGACTCACCAGCTGAAAATACTGAAGCGTTGTTATTACCAGCAACAACCATACCTACATCCCCTGAGCAAATATAAAAACCTCTAGGGGATATTGGTGGTATATCGGTGGATGTGTGGAGCGATGTTACACCAGAAATAGATCTTTGGTTTGGAGCGCTAATAAACAATGGAGATTTCACATCGTTATCCGCTTCTAGACTGCCAGAAATACTAAAGTTTGTATCACTTGTCAAGAATGTGTAGCTAGGATTCTTAGCGCCTATAGCATTTACATATAGGCTAGTATCTTGAATTGTTCTGGTATCTTTGCCAATATGAAGTGTTGACAATCCAACAAATTGTAATTGACGACCACCCTGAATAGCAAGTTGAGCATCTATACTTGATGTGTCAGCTCCTGAAACATAAACAGGAATATCTCCTACATGGAATGGCCTACCTTCAATATAAGTAGCAAGATCAGATGTGAAATTTGCTACCGAACCGCTCATCGCTACGGTTGTTATATTATTTCCAACCGTGGCTATATTTAAAGGTATATTGTCTTCAATATTGGCACTAGCTATACTTAGTGATATAAAAGTATTGGGTATAAGTGAATCTACTACAGGCATCGCTAAATTAAATTCAGCATTGTTGATGCCAATAGGAGGTATAACTAGTGTTGCGGTATTTGTTGGTTTCACGGGGCCGGATATAAATAAACCAAAGGCTTGAGGTTCTAGATTTTCAATAAATAGTTTTTGCAGCTTAAAATCTTCTTGAATTTTATTATTTAGCGTAGTTTTAAACTGCCTTATAGCCGCGAGATTTATGATATCACCGCCAAAATCGAGTTTCTTAATGTCTAATAGATCTACAGATCTGCTGATACTAGATGATCCCAAAAATTTAATTTTCACTGGATCGTAGTTCTTATTTTCATTGACAATATTTTCATTAGCTTCATCTTCTGTCGTTATACTTGATTCAGCATAAGCTAAACTAGCGTTAAAGGCGCTTTCAGACTTTAATGAATATATTATACCATTCCCGTCAAAGGATATAGGATTCTCACTATTGAGTAGAATTATAGAAGAACCAAAACTATCATCGGCTGTCAAAGACAGGCTTGATGAATCGTAAGTCCTAAACAAACTAATTGAATCGTCTATATTGAACAAATAAGCTTTTGCAGAATTTATCGGGTTTTGACCATCTCCCCCCGGCTCGGATACCACCAGCCTACCCTCCATGTAGTCAAAATCATATCCGAATAGGCCATAGTTAGCATCAAATACGTCACTATAATCAGACAGATTTGAAGTAACATTTAAAGATGTATTACCCTTTCCGTATACAGCCCCAAAATATGTCCAATCATTTGAATTTAAAGATTGCTTGTATATGTAAACAGCCCCAACAGGACTTGGATCATATGGCGCAGTCAATGTATTGAACGTAAAAGGATCGAAAAGATGAGCGCCAACAAACATTATCTTTCCATCCGAATAATAATCGTCATATATCTTAATTGGTACACCAAAAGCAACGCGTCTATTCTCTTCAACTATAAATGCGCCGTTTGTATTTATGTAATTCTTTGAATCCTTGTTCGCGTTAAAATCTGCTACAGTAACAGCAGACGCATATGAATCTTCATGAGACAATTTACTAATAGATCCAAAGCCTCCAGAACGCCTATCAAAATATAAGTCCTTGTTACAAAAATCAATACTATATCCTGAAGCTGATTTATTTTGCAACTCTCCAGATTCTTCTAGTATATGATGATAATAATTTGTCACAATATGGGTTGAGGCTCTGTATGAGTCATTATAGCTTTGTTCAACATCTACCAAGTTATACAAAAGTATGACGTTGAAAATTTTTGTTTGATCATTTTCGCTGTTTGAATACCTGAGTTTAACTCTACAAGAAATAGCAATTATATCTGTTTTAGCTAATTTTACATCCCTGATGGCAAATTCGCAATCGTTTGGAATTAAATCAGAAGCTATAAAATTACTGTTAAATTTATTTTTTAACTCTCTTCTAATGTCGATGAATGAATCTCCACCAATCGTATCTCCGTATAAATTATACTCATTAGCATCATTGGGCAATACGTTAATTACTGCACCCATACCGCTATGATGCTTACAATAATAATGGATTGTCTTGTTTTGCATGATCGTAATTTGAGAATAAGCCCCAGCTGTACCCGGAGTCCCAACAATCGAAATGCCCTTACTTAATGGTGAACCCCCATCGTGAGTTCCGTTTGGTGTACTTGAAAAGCGCAAAGGGTGATTCAAAAGCGTGGAATCAGATAAATCAAAACGATATGTCTTACCTTGTTTCAATGATAGCTCTGGGCTTACCTGACCATTAATGTAAAATTTATTACCAGCCCCATACTCATTAACTGCTTTCACAACCGTTACCTTGTAGACAATTGGAGAGGTTGTAAAGGCTTCCGGTTCTATAACGGGTTTGGTCAAATTGACAAACAAAGAGGAATTTAAAGTTATCTTTGAGTTATCAACTATATCATAAATATCAAATTGACCCAAGCCATCTTTAACACTACAGGCAATCATACTACTACCGTTTGAATCACAAAGATTTCTTTTAATGATTTTTAGAGGTTTAGAAAAATCTGAAGACTCATCACTATAAAAAGCTCTACCAATTCGACTTCCACCGAGAGAAGCGTTTTTAGTTTTTAAAGCTACGTTCACTGAGGTTTCTGTATCATAAGCGCCAAAAACTGACTGCGTATCTTTTGTGTTAAGGGTTTTATTTACATAAACATCTCCAGCTATATTGCGCCTTGTAATAGAATTACTGGTTGTTGTCCTGCCGTCAAAAGTAACAGAAACAGGAAGCTCTGCGGTTTCACTAATATCTATCAGGTTGTTATTTCGCTTCAAGGTGAAATCAGATTCACCATTTCTAATAGAGTCTACAGAATCAAGATCACCCCTAATTAATAAATCTGCATTTTTGTTTATATGTCTTTCTGTGTCCACGAATAGGGTGGTGTCTGTTTTAGTAACTTTAAACTCAGGGCCAACGTGTAGGCTTATATTAGAATTAATTTTCTCTAAAGAACCAATGCTCAAATTTATTCCTGTTGATGGAATTATTGTGCCACCAACACTTAGCGGTACTACTCCAGTATCTGGAATATTCATAACCAAAGGAACATTATTATTCACATGTGATACGCCTGACACATACGTTATTAAACCACTGGCCTGTATGCCTAAAGATCTCACCCTAAGTGGTGCGCTTCCTAACATGGAAGCTTGACCATCAATATTTAATGTGGGCTGACCGCTTTGTTGCGTTGGCGGTAAAATACTAAGAGGTAAAGCTCCAGTTTTTTGAACTTGAGCAAAAGATAGAGAAATATCATTAGTTACATCTGGTGTACTAATAGACATCGGAATAATAGATGAGGGTTGTGGTTCAGATATATATAGGGAAGTATTATTTTGTGCATCTGGGGTTTTAATGCTTGAATTTAAGCCAACATCAATTATACCCTGCCCAACCCACAGAGTAGATGTTGTATCAAAACCGCCTATGCCAGAAACAAAAAATGGAACATTACCAGAAGTAGCAGAATTTTTAATGTGCAAATTTAATTCTTGATTGCTAATACCTCTACCGTCAATATTTAGGGATACAAACTCTGGCTGCTCTATATCAAAACCGCCAAGCAAAGTCTGCCCTTTAAATATAGCTGCGCCAATTAGAACACCCGTTGCGCCAATATTAGTATAAATTTTATCATCATTATCTTTAATATAGAAATAACTTTCAATTTGCGTGTTGTTGCTTACTGAAACATCTCTAGCCTGATTATACAAACTATCAGAAGAAAGAACCTGTATAGATTTAGAAAACGTTCCCTTGTTTCCAACATTGCCACCAAAATTAGCTTTAGAGCTACCTACTCTAATTATAGGATTTTTAACATTTCCATACGCGCTTATATCATTACCATTACCATCAGCAGAAGGTAGACCTATGGGTAATGGAGTGAATGCAAATCTGCCAAAAGCATATCTTTCAACGCCGTAAGACGATTCACCAATTGAATCATATATAATGCTTTTTTGAACTTCGCTATAAGCTTGATTGTTGTATTTGAAGTATGCCACTTTATTGAAAGAAGGTTTAATTTTTCTTTGAGGCATACTAGCTCTATCTACAGAAAATGATATATCTTGTATTTGAGACTGAAGCTCATGTGATATTAATTGCGTTCTTCTACCACCGGCAAAATATGGATCAGCAACAGAGTCTGCAATACTTTTAGAATATGGATACTTTGAATGTCTTTCTATTACACCCCTGAAATTTCTACCAGTTTGAAGTGAAAAACTACCCGTTGAAATGTTTCTATTCCTGATGTCCACATCGTTGATCGAAGTAATAACAAAACCAACAGCCAGCGTTAAACTGGGCAAAATATTTTGAGTGTTTCCATTTTGATCAATAATTTTCTTTGGATTATAGGATGCTCTATTTATATCATCAAAAGTTTTATCCCAATTTCCAGCAAATGGTTGATTAGAAGATAAAGAACCCTGTTTGATTCTATCGAAGCTATCAAAAAATGGTCTATTATCACTTGACGATTTTAACAAATCTCCTTTGATGGCATAATTTTTCCAAGTATTAAATGGAATACTAAAAGTGTATGTTCCATCAAAATTACTTATCGTACTAGAAAATAGTGCAGCATATGGAAAAAGATTATTAATAGACTCGAATGAATTCTTTGTAATAAGGGAAAACATATCTGGAGAAGCCCAAGATATAATACCCTTGCCAGTATTGCCAGCTTTATTATAGGTTATATCAAAAAGCTCTCCTAAGTTTTTTTCACCACCATAATAATGTCTAAGGAAGTCTTTGTCTTCTTGTAATTCTTCTTGGTAGAAATCACCCGACCTGAAAGAACTCTTTGGTGAAATTTCTGGCGCAGTACCAGCAAGACTACCGTAGAAATGCATATCATTTGCCCCACCCCTAAATAAAGGCGGGTTTGCATCAAACGATTGGTAATAATCACCATTAATATCTATCTCATTATTACCATAATCAAATATACCATTTGTAAATGGCACTATATCTGTATTTGAAGCAGATGTTGCTGGGCCATTAGGAACTATCATAGACCTTGGATCTTTTTTATACAATACAAGTCTAGGTATTAGTTGATTTTGTAGATCATTTAATATATTTTTTTGTAGCAGGCTTGTCAAATCAAAACGATTGATAATACGTTTTACATCATCTCCTAGCCTGATTTTTATAGAAATATTGCCATATCTATCAAACCCGAATGATGGAATGTCTAAAAAGAAAACGGGTGTTTTTATAGAGTTTTCTATATTTCTAATTTTATTTTGAGTTGTGCCAAATTCTTCCCACCTGCTAGCATCACGAAGCAAAAACGAATCCTTAGCAGAGTAATCATAATAAACTGTATTGTCTTCAAAATGTTCCGTAAAGTACAAATATGGAGATACGCTTGTGCTTGTTAAGTCAGGTCTGGAACCATACAAAGAATCAGCAATAGAGTGATCGAAACCAAATAAAACATATTCAATTGGATCTCTCAGCAAAATTTTGTCAGATACTGTGTCATACCTGTTCAGCAATTTAATGTTCCAACTCAAAGAACCAATAACGCTATTACTATAATTTACATGATTAGCGTCTATCAGGTAATCTTCAAAATCATTAAGAATTTTATTTCCGTATTTTTCAGTTTGATTTTTATCTAGTGTAGGATTTATATTTTGTACAAAGCTGTATTGACTTGTGTTATAATTTAGTTTATAAACGAACAAAGAATCTAATCTATATGAACCGGGAATTGCTCCAGCGGTAGTACCTATATCATCACCTAAATCATTGGTTGTTTTCATGCCATTGGTCACAAGTATATCGCCACCAAGTCGAATGTTCATACCAAAGCCATCACCTACAAACAGTGCTTCTGATGAATATAGTGTTGTAAATTTTTGTGATATTTCATTTACGGTTGTAAATTTATTTTTATTCGTATCGTCAAATTTAAGAATATTGATAGAAGATTTTTGAGAATATAAACATTGATCTGCCCATATTAAATGAGAATCTTTATACTTAATAGTATTCGCAGAAAGATAAGAACTAGAAACCACCTCTTTATGCCCTAACCCCGCAAGATTTGATTTTCGTAATTTTATCAATCTTTGATTTGTTGCATTTTCTACCGTTGTAGTTGTGTCTTGATTCTTATTTAAAACAGAGTACAAACTAGAATCTACGCTACCGCCAGAATTTATTTCTAAAATTTGTACTGGTTTATAGTCTTCATCGTCACCGTTTTTTCTTCTAATAAAGGAGCATGTAATTTGACCAATCTCACTAAGACTTTCAGAATGGCTAAGTTTGGGTACTATGGGCCTTTGCAACCTATCACTCTCTGGATAAACCGATATGTTTGATCTAGTTGTAGCGGAACCAAAAACCATAAAATTAGTGTCTGATTCTGAGGATCTAGTTACGGTAATAATGTCACTTAAGGCAACGCTCTTGCCAAAACTGTCAACCCAAGGGCAAATAAACCATTGATTATTTTCTTGTCCGAATCTACTAATCTTTTTATATCTTCTCGCCGTTTCACCTGATAACTGTGTCCCAAAATAACTAGAAGGACTGTTTTCATCAGTTAGTGTGTAATGCCTATTAGCAGATGAATCTGTGAGTTTTTTAGCCTGAGAAGTTATTGATACTGAGTTGTTCCAGTAGTCATATATTGGTGCGCCAAGCCAATGCGCTATTGCGGCTCTATCCCAGTATTGACTACTATTTTGTTGAAACGATTCATCAAAAACTTCCCCGCTTTTACCCAGCTTAAAAAAGCTGCTTATAGATGCTGTAATCTGTAAAGTAGCATCAGAATCTATCGTGCCTGAGCTACCATCCATGTAGGGGAGATCATCATTAAAATATTTGAAGTAGCCAAGACTGTTATATTTATTATGTAGAAATTTAGCCCAAGGGTATTGACTGTCAGAATTCCTGTTTGTTCTGTTGATTGAATCAACAACAGTAGGGGAAGCGTTTAAAGAGCTTCCATCACCCAACAGTGTATTTTTGTGAGATATATCTGTTACCCTACCATATTTATCTACAGTAATAGAAATTAAATGAACTTTACCGTGAGGCATAAAAAATGGTAAAACTCTTTCTCTGTATATTTTATGTATATTATATTTTGATATAACTCCATCTTCTTCAGAGGTATTGTATTGAAAGCTATCTACGGCATATGGAAGAACGCCGCCGTCAACTAGAAATTCTCTATCATAAAAAGAATCATTATCTAACTGCGAACTCGACATACAGCCAAAAACATTTAAAGAAACTTCCGAACCCCTTTCACCAATAGCTACTGTATAGACCCTACTTTCCCCGGATTTATGAGAGAACTTAGCGTCTAACGAACAGCCAAATTTAGAACCGTAATAGGGGCTAAAGTTTCCAGTATCATCTTCACTTTTACAATCGTATGGATAAAAATCATGGGGCGCTTTATTAGCTATATCTAGCGCAGATTTGTCAAAAGTAGAAACAGGTATGGAATCTAATAGTGCAGCAACTTTTTTTCCAAACAAACCAGAAAGTGAAATCGCATTTTCAGAAAAAGAACTAAAATTTAGAACGGTAGATTGTGAATACTCATCTCTAATCTTTGTATCTTCTATATTGTCATTTCCAAAAAATACTTTATTTACTCTATTTGATGTAGTAAAATTTGAAGATGACGCAGTAAAATTACCATCGTAAGGTTTTGTGTCAGCCTCTTTGCTTGTATATCCGTTCCTACCGGTTGGCGATAGTATAGTTTTATGATAATCCCAAGATTGACCAAACTGACCATTCGAGCTAGATATGCATGTCCAAACAATACCGTCTGTTGTTTTTAATTTATTGGTAGATGTCGGCTGTTCAAAAAATTGGTCATCATATAAATCAAAAGTATCATCATCTATTTTTTTTACAAATTTATCACCATTCAGCGGATGTATGTCCACAGCGCCTTCTTCAGTACCATCAAATAGCGCTGAAGAAATTTTAACCATGTCATTTGTGTTTAGGTTGTGTCCGGGTGATGTGAATCTATTGCTTACAGCTGCTGTAATGATACCAGTTTTTCTAACATAAACATCAACTTTTCCACACTTTCTAACAGGTTGTATTTTAATTAAAGTTACTTCAGCTTCAATTGCAAAATTAGTAACAATCGCCGTTGTGTTATAGGTTCTGCGTTGAACACCAATACCTCTTGCATCATCACCAACTAACGGAAAGCCCTGAGCGTTAGAGCCTCCTGTATTAGTTCCAAATTCGTCATTAGTTGTTGTGAATGGTATTTCAATGTGTGTAGTGTAGTCCCCCGCTTTGACTTGCTCACTTTTATAAAATTCTTCTTTAGTCCCTTGGAAGTGTTGGTTAAATTCTGATCTTGGTTGCGTAATAGGATTATGTGTCACGATATAAAAATGACCACAGTAATCTCCGTCAGAAGCCTCATCTATATTAACAGTAGAAGGTGTCCCAGATGTTCTTACGGCATCTTCTGCATTTTTACGATTTCTAGATATAGTAAACTCTCTTCTTGGTTTAGCTCCCCCATAAGTAAAATATAATGTTTTATTATTATACACCACTTTAAGTATTGTATTGTCATAAGATGCAAATGAATTAGAAAGAGCAACATTGTAATTACTAGTATCATAATCATTTTTAACATTAAAACTATCAAGTTCTTTGGAATCTACTTTAGGGCATATAGCGTTGGTGCGTGGCAGTAGTTTGGTAGACATTACTAGGCTTCCAACATCATATCTATCTACAGCCCTCATATCATAGCCGGGACTGTAAACACCTCTAAACTGAGGCACAACAAAAAAATTAGTACCAAGATTGATATCTTTTCTATGTATGTCTGTGTAGTCCTCGTATGAAACGAAAGCAATATCATCAATAATATTGATATCATTAGCCTCCCAAGAGTCTATAAATGATACCTCGTCACTTTCGGAATTTGGTATAGATACATTAGTACCAGAACTATCCGAAAGTTCATAGCCCTGTCTCGCCCCAACCCAATCAAAATCATTGGGGCCAAATGCTTCAACGATAGTCCCTGAACTTTTTCTATGGGGCATAGAAAATCTTATGCTATTACTTACCGCATCATCAAACCTTATGCCACCATTTGCATCAATAGAATTAGATATTTCATCCCAGTTTGTAAAATGCTTAACACCTTCAGATACAGTTTTTATACCAAGAGCTAACTCTTGATTGTCTTTGTCTTTAGACCCATCAGAATCAGACTTCATGAAGAGGGGAGCGCCCTCTTGTATTTTGTCATATTTAAAATATTCTTGCATTATAATCCTGTCCTAAAACTATGGCCCAGCTGGGAAAGTATTCCCATTAGCATCTAATTGTTTTCTTACCTCCTGTGCAACCACATTCGCTATAGAATCTGATAATTCTCTTTTTACATTCTCTATGTTTAAACCACCGATATTAACCAGACCCTCAACGTTGACAGTATGGGTCATATTTATATTAGTGATTGAGTTTAATAAATTATCAAGAGATCCCTGTATACCACTAAAACTAGCTACAATATTATCAAACACTCCAGAGAAATTGCCAATAAAATTATCAAAACTTGCGTTTAATTGTGTTGGATCTAAGGCTACTTGTTGTGCTTGCAACGCTACTTGACCAGCACCTCTTTGTTGGCCTATAGTCGTAGCTGCTCCAGACCTAGTTTGTCTCGATCCAAAATTTGTGGAAAGTGGCGTTTGTTGTCCAACATTTCTTTGTCCATTTTCAGCGGCCTGAATTTGTTGTTCTAGCCTCTGCATCATGTTTTGTCGTACAGCGATAGAACGATCATTGTCATTTAGTTTATCAAGCCCTGTTTCTCCCTTAAATCTTGATTTTGCAAAATTAATTCTTCTTTGTTGCATCATATTTTCATATGGGGTTTGGCCTTCTCTAAGCCTATCATTACTAGCCTGTAATTGTGCTTGCCTTCGTTTTAATCGATCAACGCCCCCACCTGCTGCCACAAGCTCATCTTGGATAGGCTTACCCATAGGAGGTACAGGAAATCCGCGTTGATTTGGTAGCTGTTGTTGCCCAAGAGGCTGTCTTCCATTGAATTCAACTTGCTGCCTTCTCAGTGTTTCAAATGCAACTTCACCTCTAGCAGCGTTAGCCATTTCTACTGTGAGTCTATCTAGCGCTCGAATTAGTTCTTCTTCTTTAGTTGTTGCTGTGGCTAATTGTTGAGCGACCTGTGGATCAAGGCCCATTCTAACAGCATCTCTAAATACAAGTTCTTGTTTAACTTGCTTCGCTGTGGCCCCACCCATTCCGGGCAGTTGAATATCTCCAAGCCTGTCAAGCATACCAACTGTAGCTTTTCTTTGTTCTGGTGTTTGATTCTGAAGTGTGCCTGTTTGCACCGCGTTGATTATACCTTGAAATTGCTGATTTATACCAGACCTTTCTTCATTACCACCAACCACAAAATCTTCTATTATGCCAGTGAGGGTTTCTCTTTTTGTTCTTTCTTTATCAATTTCCCCTAAAATATCAGAAGCTCTACCACTTTGGTCGGAAAGTCTTTTCATTTCAGTCGTGGTCTTGGCGACAATATCATTTAGTTTGCTCAGTCTTGCGATTTGTTGTTCTGATGAACCTCGTCCACGACCAGCTGATATCTCACCTATTTCCCTCTGCGCCCTCATTCTCGCTTCTTGCACAGCAGCGACATCGCCAGCTCTAACTTGCCCACCGCCAGCACCAGACACGCCCTGTAAACCTTGCTGCGCTGCCCGTAATCTAAAATCTTGTTTTTCCTGAGAAGTAATTTCTGTACCTCTAGCTTTAGCTCTAAGTTCTACACCCTTCTCTAATACGTCTACAAGGTTTTGTCTAGCTTTGATTTCTGCCTGTCTTCTTTTCTGTAATTCTTGTAGGTAGCTATCAAACTGTTCTAATGCTTTGTTTCGATTTTCTAAAAGTTGTTTTAAGCTTTCAGCATCTCTTTCGCCTACCTCAGTGATTGATGAAAATATATCATTTATTGCACTAGGATCTACTCTGCCACCGCCCGCTTCGATAGCTTCTCTTAAAGATCCACTAATTGCAGCCTTTTGATTATTAGTCAGTGACAAAGGATCGACATCCATATCCCTTAAAATTGCATTTATATCGACGGGGGCATCAAGTTCAAATTTTCTATTCTTTAAAAGATCAAAAGCTCTACCAAGTACTAAAGACGTATTTTTAACAGATTCAGCGGCCCTCATGCCCTCTACACCAAAAGATCTACCAATAGAATCCACAGCATTATTAAATTCCTTACGGTTAGAAACGCCGCCTAAGTCATCAAGGCCCGCAGGTGAACTTTGTGAAAAATCTACACGCCCACCGCCAACACCAGATGTCAGATTGGTTAGCGCTTGACCGGCCTGTTCTACACGTTCTGTAAATTCTGATACTTTACCGGCTAGTGCCGCAGATTGTTCCAAAGACTCTATGTAAGCTATTTGAGCTAACCTCTGAGCCTCTAAGGCTTTCTTTTGTTTGATTGCTTCATTTGTTACATTCTTTAATCCTGTAACAACATCTGCCATTTGTTTTCTAGCTCTTTCCTCAATCGCAGCAACCTGTTCTACAATTTTTGTTCTTTCTTCCATCGAAGAATCATCTTTAGATAGGGTTTTAGCGCGTTCAGTTAGTACGGCTATTTCAGCACGGGCAGCATTTTTAATTGCAGATCGAGTATTTGAAAGGGCTTGAGATAAATCGCCACCCTTTGCGATTATGTCCTCAAAGCTTAAGTCTCCTGTTATTTCAAGATCAGCTGCTTTGGATAGTGTTTTTCTAGACTCGCTTAAAGCTTTATCTAACAGTTCTGAGTTATCTTTTATCGTTCTAGCCGCAAGCTCAAAAGCTTCTTTCGGCCCTTCGCCCAGACCTTTAAGATCAGTTTCAGTTACTTGGGCAACATCTTTGCCAAGCTGTTTAGCGATGTCGCCTTGAACTTTAGCAGCGTTTGCACTAGGCAGTATACTCGTAGTCGGTTGTGCTTCAAGTCTTCTAGTAAGAACCTGTTGATCTGTTAAGCCTTCAGCAACATCTAAATCGGCAAGCTCGCGTTCAAAAGCACCTAAAGCACGATTAACAGCCACAACATCTGTTACCAGTTGGCGTAATGGGGCCATAGTAGCTTCGATTGCCTGTTGTTGTCTTGCCAGCTCGTCATCATATGCTAGTTTTGCACCCCCGACAGAACCGACAACCCCTCCAACCGCAGCACCCACCCCTACAGATGTACCCATTGAAACTGGCGCACCAGACATTCCAACTGCCGCACCTGCAAGCGCCCCTCCAGCTGCACCAGCTAGGCCACCATATATAGCCGCTATCGAAGCTTCCCTAAAAGCCTCTGCCTGCTTTTCTTGTTCTAATTTGTCAACCGTTTGTGCTATAGCTCCCGCTGTCGTATCTGTACCTTTTTGTTTGGCCTCGTCTATTGCTGCATCACGAAGTTTTCCTAATTCATCAGCAGCAGATTGAGCCTTGCTAGCTAAATAAGTCATACGCCCGCCCACAAGAGCGATTGATGTGGTTACTACTGCAAAGGCCATGCTAGCTTTACCAATACCGCCACCAAGTCCAGCACTTTTACCGGCGGCAAGTTTACTTGCACCAGCTTCTTCCAAGTCAGCGGCGGCTGA
>MDTG01423254.1_pt1 | contig 14385 bp, 17 predicted proteins | sample 811421 | NCBI WGS metagenome assembly MDTG01 (sample SAMN05326645, study PRJNA326480) | marine metagenome | isolation source: seawater | place: Pacific Ocean: South East | collected 2011
CTCATAATCCATTGGTCGGAGGTTCGAGTCCTCCCGGGCCCACCATTTTAAAAAACTTCTACTTTCTTACCTCTGCATATACTTTGCTTGTCCCATCTCTGAAATGTATCAGTACATCATAAGGTGTAAAACGCCCTTCAACTTCCATGCCTGGCGATCCTAAAGGCATTCCCGGAACCGATAAACCTATAGCGTCGGGATTATTCTCTGTGAGAAATTGACTTACGTATTTACCAGGAATATGTCCCTCAAAAAAATATCCATTTGAAGAAACCGCTGTGTGACAAGATCTGAATTGAGGTTCTATTTTCAAATTATCCTTAATTTTTATTAGACTTTGATGATCTTGAGTATTTATGGTGAACCCATTATTTTCCATATGATTCACCCACATTTTGCAACATCCACATGTAGGAGTTTTGTGGACAAGTAGTTCCATTAGAGGATTCGTCTTTTGAGTATTGAGTTGAGACGATTCAGCGGATAACGCTAGTATAAATATTAGTAGGCTAAGATATTTTTTATGCATTCTCATATTCTAACTCTTCTGGCATTCTTGAGAATAGAAAAGCTATCAAACTCTGAGTTTCTTGAATACTTTTGATGTTTCTTATTGCAAAAAACTTTTAAGGTTTATAATCCCCATTACTTACTTCCATTGAAATGATAAATTACAACCTCGTAGATTTTAGTATTTAATTATTATGCTTTATCTGTTTTCATTTGTATTTCTAACCCTAAGCCTATGGATTGGTAACTCTGCTGTTTCATTATTTTTAGGAATACTTTTAGCCTTGTTTTATAAGTTTCCACGGGACTTTTTTACACTTAAGTACGGATCAAAGATTTTACAAACAGGTATAGTTTTTTTAGGAGGAAGTTTAAGTCTAGGAACAGTATACGAAACAAATGTTGATTATTTTTTGCTGGTTTCTATTTTTGTAATTACATCGTTTGGGGCAGTAATCATATTAGGAAGATTGTTAGGAGTTTCTGAGAAACTTTCTTTTCTTTTAGCTTCTGGAACAGCGGTCTGCGGTGGAACTGCTATTGCCTCTGTAGCTCCTGCTATAAAATCTAAACCTGAAGAATTGACTACCGCAATCACAATAGTCTTTTTGTTAAATGCTATCGCTGTCTTATTTTTCCCACTCGCCCAAGGGTATTTGGGATTAAGCGATACTCAGTTTGGAGCTTGGGCTGCATTGGCCATACACGATACTGCTTCTGTTGTAGGCGCAGCATCAAGTGTTAGTGAAATATCAGTTGAAGTAGCAGCTACACTTAAAGTGGCAAGAACTATTTGGATAGTCCCTCTAGTGATTTTTGCTGCCTGGGTATACAGAAATAAGAATGATGGTTTCGGCTTACCTATGTTTATCGTTTTCTTTGTTGCCGCAGCCTTATTAAACTCAGTTCTTCAGCCTGATGAAATAATTATTGATTACCTTAAGTGGATAAATAGGGTTTGTCTTTTAACAGGTCTATTTTGTATTGGGACTCAGATAAACAGAGATAGTTTGTCTATGCTTAGATTTAAACCAATAGCCCTTGCCTGTATTGTGTGGGCAATTATTATTCCAACCTCTTTCTTATTGGTCCAATAATTTTAGTCAGAACTTTCTTTTTTGTTTTTCACACTTTCCTTTAGCCAGAATTTCTATTTTAGGATCTTTACCTCTCTTGCCGTCTACTCGCTTTAACCAGATATCACCTTTGATTCTAGCTTTACCTGTAAACCAATTAATTTCATTACTAAGTTGATACACGTCGACCTTATATTCAGGATAATTTGGATGCATAGCGCCATTCTCAAGAAAGTGGGTGACCATTAGGCCAGTTTCTTTTTTTTCTTTTCTCCAATCACTTTGTGTTATCCACACCGGTGCTGGTTCGATAATATAATCCAGTTTTAGTAAATCATCTGAAGATTCATCTATGGACCAATATTGAGTGACATCAATCTTATTCTTATCCCAAGCATCTTTATTTAAAGTTTGCTTCGCTCTATTTAAAAAGAATATTGATTGGGTGGTCGTTACGGCTACATTCTTAGCAATTTCAACAGCTTCATTGAAATAGTTCCTTCGGAAGTCTTCATAAGTAATGGAATAGTTGCCTTCAAGTTCACACAGTACTTTCTTTGTTTCCGAAAAAGCGAATGGAGAAACTAAGAAAAAAACCATTCCTAAAACAGAGATTCGTTTCATCTTTTAATTAGTTTTGTCTTAGCTTCTTTAAGGGTGTATTTTTTTTCTAAGTCCTCTTTAGAAGACCTTGAAGAAAGCTCTCCAACACGAATATATTCTCCTTTGTCATAAGCTTCTCTGAATTGCTTTATGCTTCCCCATTCATCTCCAACTTTACCGCTGGCGCCCATTCCAAAACCCTCAACTGTACTTCCATAAGTGAGTGCTTGTAATCCTATCCTGTGAAGCAGTTTAGGACTTGCTCTATTAAGCACTTCAGGGTCGACCGAAAGTACCCAATTTTCTTGTGTTCTCATCCAAGGTTTAACATTACTCATAGTGGCTACAAACCTTACTTTATCGGTTTTGTTAACTGCGGTTCCGTGCAATAACCTTCCGTCAAACATCATGATAGTTCCTGCCTTAGCTTCTAAATTTATTGCAGGAGGTAATTCACCTATTGCTCCATTACTGCCAGCATCTATCATAATTTTATGACTGCCAGGAATAACCAGAGTTCCTCCGTTTTCTTCGTTAACATCTTGAGGTATGTACATGGTATTTACTAGAGCAGGAGATTCTTCTGTCATCCAGGGCGATAAGGGCCCTTGGTCCATATGGAGGCCTTGAGGGTATTTTCCTTTTTCTGCTCCGTTAGCCAAAAAGCTATGGCATATCCAGCCTTTTCCTAAAGTTTCATTTAAGAAATTCTCTATCAATACTCCTGCTTGAACAGCCTCTGGATTCTGTTCTATACATTTACCAAAAACCTCACCTTTGTTAATAAGTGTATGAACATATTGTCCTGATGGAGTTTGGGCATCAAGACCTGCTAATCTTTCTCCGGCTGCTTGTTCCAGGACTCTATTGAGAAAGTTCTGGCATTGCGTTTCTGATAGGGCATCTTCTATTAATGCGTATCCCCATTTCTTAAAGTCTTCTCTAATTTGAACGATATCTTTTGTAGGAGATGGAAGTTCAATATTTTTCCAATAATCATGTTTTCTGGCTACAGTCGTGTCCCAATAATGATCACCCCATTCCAAAGGCCTCTTTATGTCTGGAGGAATCATCCATGGATTATTTTGAAAAATAGACTTGTATGGCTCCTTGGAGTCGATAAAGTTATTGAATAGACGATTTTCTTTTGTTGTATGTTCGTCAAAGTATTCTTGTGAAAATTCTCTAATATCTGACATTTACTATTTACTCTGATCTTGCTGTTATTGCTTTTATGAATTCAACTTCATTTTCATTATAAGCTGTTCCATCTTTTCTCAAAATATCATGAAACCAAATTTCTGGTTCTGGAATATCATCTCCATCCTCAAGAAACTTGCCATCTTCTTTTTTCTTTTGAAGATCTAAGATAGTTGACCAGCCGAAATGAGTTTGACTTTTTCCAGCAACGAGGCCCCAGTTATAACATCCTATATTATTTTCTTTAAAGATTGGAAGGCTGAATTCAAAAGTGGAACCAAATTCTCTTGCCATATACTCTGTACAAATCAAAGGTCTCTTATGCACCTTCAGTTTATCAATAGTTTCTTGTAACTTCTCACCTTCGTAGGTATGAAAGGTGATTATGTCAGAATTTTCTGCATTTAATTTTATATTTCCTTCTCCTACAGACCCATCCAGGCATGCAGTTAAGGGTTGAGATGGTCTAACTTCATAGGCCCATTTCCAAGTAAGATCTAATAAAGTAAGGGACTTATCACCTATGCCAAACTGACCAGGTTCGTTGTATATGTCCCACATCAGTATTCTTTGATCGTCTTTAAAGTTATTAAGAATTTCAGTAACGAATTTTTTAAGTCTAATTATCTCTAAATTATTTGATTGTTCTTCGTGAATCCCGTTCACTATTGCCATGCCGGGACTTTGTTTCCAGCCAGAATTATGCACACCTGAAACTGGTTTAGGTTGTACGCCAAGTTTGGGGTAGGGCCTATGACAATCATCAAATAATACCAGAAGAGGTTTTATCTCCAAAGAAGCACAAATATCTAAAAGTATATTTAATCTTTCTGAAAAACCCACTGGATCGGACCAAAGTAAATCATGCAGATAAACCCTGACTGAATTGAAGCCTAATTGTCTGGCCCAGGAGAGTTCTTTTTTATTTATCTCTGCATCAAAGGTTTCTTTCTGAAACATTTCCAGCTGATTGATGGCATTGCTTGGCAGATAATTACAACCAACGATCCAATTGTTTTGGTTATACCAGTTCTGAGATTCTTCTATAGACCATTTACTCATTGATAATCGACCTTTTCGCATCTGGTCATGCCATTTACAAAGACACCTTGTCGAGCAATTTCACAACTCTCTTTTAATCTAAATGGCTCAGGATAGATTATCCAATCACAGCTCTTACAAGGCTTAAATAATAAATTATAATCATGGGCGTATAAGAAAGATGGCATAGCCATCAAAAAAACGGATAAACACAATACTAGAACCTTTGTCATATTTTCGGTGCCTTTATTTTATAATTAAGTTCGATGCCTATTATAAGCACAAAAAACCTCAATATATATTTTGAAAGAAGCCCTGATAGGGATTATGAACCTCTGTTATACATAGGAGGAACTGCAGGTGATTTAAGAAATAAGCCAAATCAGATGGATTCACCTCTAACTAATTTTTTTGAGGTTATAAGCTACGATCAAAGGGGATTGGGTCAGACTGAAGTACCTTCAGGTGAATATTCTATGCAGCAATATGCCCATGATGCAGCAAACTTACTAGATGCTCTTAAAATTGAATCTATAAATGTTTTTGGTGTATCGTTTGGAGGAATGGTTGCGCAAGAACTAACCATAAGACACCCCTCTAGGGTAAAAAAACTTGTGTTGGCTTGTACATCTTCTGGAGGTATGGGAGGCTCTTCCTACCCTCTACATGAGCTTGAAGAATTAGATCCAGAAACAAAGCTCGAGAAGAGCATACAAATCAATGATCTAAGGATCTCCGATGACTGGATAAAGAATAATCAAGAAACTTGGAGTGAGATTAAGCTTAATACACAAGATAGAAAAATGGTTAGTCCTGATCAAGAGAACTTGCTCAAACAATTGTCAGCACGTAAGGGACATGACACTTTTGATCGTTTAAAACAAATTGACACCCCCGTCTTACTTACAGGAGGCAAATATGACGGAATAGCGCCTGTCTCCAATATGAAATCTTTACAACTTCAAATAAAAGGAAGTGAATTGAAATTCTATGAAGGAGGTCATTTATTTCTAGTACAGGATAAACAAGCTTTTAAAGATATATGTATGTGGTTGTCAGCTTAGAATTAATCATGAAATTACATTTATAACCTGTAGTACATCTAATATGAATATCAAATTAAGAAAAACACTTGGGTATCTCGGAGCTATACCATTTGTAGCTTTATCTATTATTCCTATTTTCTCTTTATTTCCAGAGTCTTATGTTTTTAGATTGCTCATGTCATTTTATGGAGGGATAATCTTGTCTTTCTTGGGAGGAATGACATGGGGTTGGGATTTAAAAGATAATTCAACATTGTCATTAATATTTGGAATATTAATATCCCTAATAGGTTTCTTCATAATTGCTATTTCTAATATGTTTATAATATATAGTCTTTATATAAGCCTTTTCAGCTTCATAGCCTTTTACTTCTTCGAATTCAGAACATCTAAATTTATGCTTGATCTTGAATACAGAGCTTTGAGAAGGAATCTAACATTCATAGTGTCCCTAAGTTATGTATTAACTTTATTAACAATTGATATATGACAGATAAGTGTTATGAGTCTTGAACAAGAGATTAATGATAATTATTTTTTCTATGATGATTTCTTTAAAGAAAAAACTGGTAGGGCTATTGATGATCTCGAAATGTCTGAGATAAGAGACTATTTCATTAAAATCTTAGATTCTAACGAAAGCCATTTTCATAATACTACTCAAGCCGAAGATGCATTTCTTTATTTGTACCACTATCGTGAATTAAAAGAAATTAAGAGAATTGCTGTGCGGTTAAGAGAAATGAAAGATCAAGGTCTGTACGAAAGATTTATAATGGAGTTCTTTGATGATAGCTCACCATCAGGATTGCAAGATCTCAAAGTTCATCTAATTAATAATGAGTCCGATAAAATCTGGTTTTCAAAAAAAGAAAGTTCTGACTTAAAAATTGATAAATGGAGAAAAGAAAGATTTTCCAAATATCTTTAAAGTCTATTCCTTATCTTTTTTTAGTTTCTCTAAGCTCAACTTATCTTTAAGACTCATTAGGTAAGCCGCAGCAGATAAAATAAGAATAGCACCAGCTTCCCACATGACCATCATTCCGTCCATGTCCTTGGTTTGCATAATGATCAAACGACATAGAGCGGTAATAGCAACGATTATGGGCAATGTGACAGGTATACGATTGGTGCTATAAAAGGCACCAACCATCGCAAGAATCTCGGAATATATAAACAACATGAACAAGTCAGCAAGTTCTATCCTCTGTTCTAGAATCATTTCATAAAGATAAATAGCTGAAGCACCACAAGTTGAGATACCTATGACTGCAAGTAGTAGCTTTTCACTGGCAATAGTTGTCCAACTTAAGCCTTTATTCATACCCGAATTGAGAAACTCATTAAATCTCTTTTTCATAATATTAGATGATAAATATCCACGTTAGATTTATTACTAAAACCGATATGGTAAGTAAGACACTGACTCTGTGGTAGATTGAAAATAATTTATCGTTTCCATTATCTCTAGCTTTGTTTGTTGCATCGATCATACCATTACATATTAATCCCGATAGGAAAGTAAATGTTCCTACTACATAGGGTGTCATGGTATTAGAACCTTCTAGAAAAGTAGCTATTAGAAATAAGATTCCAGCAAATGTAATTGATTTAAATAGCTTTGGAAAAAGCGATCTGAGTATTATAGGTCTGTTTTCTTCAGGTAAATCTCTAAATACTGTAGGGGCAACAAATGCAGATTGGAAGAATATTAGTCCACATATCAGACCCGAAATTAAAACTTGTATTTGTATAATCATTTAACTCATCTAAAAAGGAACCGAATAAACCTCAGTAGTATTCTTTTCTAAATCAACCTTATCAAAGAATGTTGATTTATATTGTTCTTCAACATACGACTCGACTTGATCTGAATAATGATTAGATTCTTGTTTTTGGGTTGCACTGCCATATTGATGAATACTTTTAGACATCTGATTTCCATTATTATCCCAGCTTACATGGATATATAAGCCATCGCCTCCAGAAGCTTTGAGATCTCCTTCGTCATCGTTTCTCCCATAAATTGCCCTTAGTACATCTGGCCCACCTTGGACAGGAACTTTTTTATCTCCTCTTACTATAAAGTTTCTTTCCGACCAATAAGGATCAACTCTTCCATAAGTTCCATTCAGTTCAGATACACAATCTCGAAAAGATATCTCAGGATCTTGAGGTATTCTCTGACCCTGTTCAGAAATCCATTCACTAGACAGAACGCACACTCCTAGAGCAGCTGATCTATTCCTAAGGTCGGTATGGAGGTCCCAATTTTCTAGTACTTCTCTGGCATAATTTAACTCGTCAGTTTCAAATTTTCTGCCAAACAGCTCAGATATATATTTATATGATCTAGATTCTTTGGAGTACTTATTATCAAATTTAATATTATCAAAAGCCTCCTCATTTACCTTGTTGTATTGCTCAAATAGTTCTATCGATCTATAAGCTCGATTTGTCATCCTTGTTTGTAAACCTAAAGTAGGTGAGTAATTCTCACTATCTAGATTGTCTTGCTTACCAGTAACTTTAAAAGGATCTTGATTAGTGCTTGCAATCCATCCCGAAGCTGGATTCTTTATCATGGGAATTTCTTCAAATTTAACATAATCTTCCCAAATCAATTCAGACTTAGTGCCATCAATTACATCCCTCCAATCTATACCTTCTTTTCTTTTAGGAGATGAAGAGTTGTGCAAAAAGAAGATATTATTTTTTTTATCTGCGTACACTCCATTAAAAGATATGATAGATCTTTTCCTCATCGCTTCAATCCATTCTTCATAGGAGTTTGATTTGTTCATTGCATACCATTGATCTACTTGTTTGATATCTTCCATTCCAGAAAATCTCAATGCGTATTGTTTTTCACCTAGTTCGAGTACAGGTCCGTGTAGAGAGTATTTCGCCTCTCTATTAACTGTCCATTTTATTGGTCCAAATATCTTTACAGGTAGACTGACGTTCTCTACAACAAAGTCTTTCCATTCTCCATTTAAGCGATATTGATCAGGATTATTAGGATTAATTTCTAAAAGATAACTATCTGATAGATCGGGTTTATTTACAGTAAAACCCCATGCAATATCTTCATTAAAACCAACAAGCACGAAAGGAGATCCTGGAAACAATCCTCCCATCATATTCCAGCCTTCGTCGCTTGAAACATGGGCTTCGTACCAAGCTAATGGTCCGTCTAGTGGCTGGTGAGAATTAATTATTATTCGAGTAGATTCATCAGAAGTTTTATTAGAATTAACTGCTAAAACATTAGAACCCATTACAAATTCCTGATTTTCATAAAGGTAGCTATATTCCTGTTTTTGAGCAGACTGTCTTTGTAGCTTTTCGATGGAACTCACAACTCCTGAAAAAAATAAATTCTGTATGGCAAATCCGGCAACAATATCTTTTTCTGTGACTGGGAAGAAATGATTGTATTCATTATGTGGATTATTAATCATCCAGTAATTTATACCTACTGCATAAGCCTCTATGACATTTCTAACTTCCTTGCTGAGATCTTTTTCATAGTTTTTATCTATTCTTTCTCTAATCTTAAGTACTTTTATTAAGTAGTCCTGTATTGCTCCACTGGTTCCATCTTTTAAACCCATTTGAGCTCTATATAGATACATATTTTCAGCTATATTCTTAAAGTCATCCTCAGCATGTGCATAAGCTAATCCAAAGGCAGCATCAGCATCAGTTTTACCATGTATATGCGGTACGCCCCAAATATCTCTCTTAATTTGAGCTTTGTAGGATTTTGACTTTTCTAAGTAAATATTTTTTTGAGCCATATCAATAGACTGACAGGAAATCAACATGGTAGATAACAGATTTATGATTAAGATTCTTTTAAACATTTTTATTATTTGGTACCTGCATTAACACCAGAAGGGGAAACTCTTGTTTTATTATTTGTTGAAATGACTTCTACCAACTCGCCTACCTCGAAAGAATAGTTACTTATTTCTTGTACAACTGAAATTGTTCTTCCGTCATACATATTGATTGTAAGCTGTATACCGGCTTTAGATTGTAGGCTTTTTGAGAGGTTTCCGCCTAATGTTGCTCCTACTGCTCCACCTAATACTGCTCCTATTTCTGATTCAGGCTTTGAATCGCTTACTCCACTTCCTGCAGCAGCTCCTACGAGTCCTCCAACAATTGACCCAGATTTTATGCTACCTTCTATAGTAACTTTTTTTATGGATACAACCTCCCCGTAAAGCACATTAGATATTTTCTGAGCTGAATCTCTATCAAAAGTATCAGGTCCTAAAGAAGAGTTTGCGCAACCATGGGCTAAAAGTAGTAAGGATGTATAAAGAATGACTTTCAATTTCATAATTTTTTGATAATTTTTAATTCAACTAGTTTAAATCATATCAAACTAATCTCATGAGAGAGAAACACAACTCCTTTATAGGAATTTTACCAATTCTTGACTGAACAGTTCCAGCTCTAACTATCTTTATAAATACTGGCCTCAAAATGTTCAAGCGTTTCAACACATCCCTTTTCTAAAAAAGGTAACATTTGCATCAATATGACTGAAACCAGATTATTTTGAGTATCTATCCAGAAGTAAGAATTAAATAGGCCAGCCCAACCAGCACTATCTTCTGGTCGACCACTTTGAGACGTATCATGATTTATCATAAAGCCTGGACTCCAGGACTTTTCTGTCCCAGCCATAATTATCATGTGTTCAGTGAGGGGAGGGGAAGAAGTTTCTAGATTCTTCATCTTCATTTCTCTATTAAGACTAGTCAACATCACTTCTACTGATTCTTTTTTTAAAATTTGAGTTTCATTTTCTTTGCCTGCATTTAAAAATATCTTTAAAAAGGCCGAGTAGTCATGAATACTAGATATCAAACCTCCACCTCCAGAGTAAAAGTCATACTTTTCGCTGACACCAAAAGGTATTTCAGAAAAGCTATCTTCTGCTCTACTATAAACTTTTGCTACTCGTGCATGTTCAGTAGATGGTAAATCATATCCAGTGTCCTTCATCTCTAGAGGATCAAAAATATTTTTTTTCATATATTCTTGAAGATTTAAACCAGAAATTTCTTCTACTAAGACACCCAGCCAGTCAATGCCGATACCATATTCCCAAGATGAACCAGGATTAAATAATAATGGAGCATCCAAGAAGTCCCTTTTATTAGTCATCATGGAAACTAAATCACCTTTCTCAACAAGCTTTGAAATATTTTTGTTCCACATTTCATAACCTAAGCCTGAAGAATGAGAAAGAAGGTGTTTTATTAATATATCGTTCGAAGGTTCTGAATAGATCGGCTGATCTTTATTATCGAATCCCTCAATAATCTTTTTGGAAGAAACTTCTGGAAAGAAATGTTTTAATTCAGTTTCCAAAGAAAGCTTTCCCTCTTCTATTAACTGCATGATGCAAGTAGATGTGACCGCTTTTGTCATCGAAGCTATTCTGAAGAGAGAGTTATCGTCTACTGGCTTTTTACCCTCTAGGTCTAAATAACCAAAATGGCCTTTATATAAGGTCTCATCCCTAGAAGAGACCATAGCTGATAGACCCGGAACCTTCTTAGAAGATGCCTCTAAAGCTCTTTGTATAGATTCAACTTTTATATTTACCATTCTAAGAAGAAATATTAGTAAATTTCTCTAGGTGAAAGTCTGCATTACCAAACTGTGAGTCTATAACTAATAATCTTTTGAAGAAATGTCCTATTCTTAGTTCTTCAGTGACTCCCATGCCGCCATGTAGCTGAACAGCATTCTCACCGACAAAAATACCAGATTTTCCTATCAGATGCTTAAGGGCATGGACAGTTCTTTGAGCCATCTTAGGATCTTGTACAGTTTCCATAGTCGCTCTAAATAACAAAGATTTACACTGTTCGTATTCCATGAACATATCAACCATCCTATGCTGCAAGACTTGAAAGTCAGATAAAGCATGATCAAATTGCTCTCTTTGTTGAGTATATTCAACCGTATCTTTATAAAGTACTTCCATAGCCCCAACTGCTTCAGCTGCAAGAGCCAATATGGCGTCATTAGCAATGGCTTGAAGCATTTCAAAACCTTCGTCTATTTCACTCACCATATCTTCTCTAGATACTTTTACATTCTCAAAAGAAACTTCCGATGCTCTCAAACCATCAACTGTGGGGAAGTTTTCTCTAACCACTCCCTCGGTATTAGTATCTACAATAAATAGAGAGATTCCTTTCTCTTCGGTCTGACCACCACTGGTTCTTGCTACTACAATTAATTTATTAGCAGATTCAGCATTTAGGACCATAGATTTTTTCCCATTAATGATAAATTTATCACCTTCTTCTCTGGCCGAAGTGGCAATATCATTAAGATCAAATCTGCTTTGTTCCTCTGCATAAGCTAATGTTATTTGAAGGCTACCATCTATTAATCCTGGGAGGAGTTCTTCTTTCAGATGTGTTGAAGAGCTTCTCTTTAAAGCTCCTCCACCAAGAACTATATTTGCTAAAAAAGGTTCTAATACAAGACCTTTACCAAATTGTTCCATTAACACTAAGGTATCAATTTGATTTCCTCCAAAACCTCCTTCTTCTTCTGAAAAGGCCAGCCCTAGCCATCCAAGTTCGGCCATAGAAGACCAATAGTCTTTACTGAATCCAGGATCTTCTGAGCTTATTTTAATCCTGTTAGGTAGGTCGTAATTTTCCTGCACAAAGCGTTCAACACTTTGCTGTATCATTTTTTGTTCTTCAGATAATTCAAAGTTCATTTTGAGCCACCTTTAGTAAGACCTAGAACTTTTTTTGCAACTATATCTTTTTGAACTTCACTTGCCCCACCATAAATTGTGAAGTAACGGCTATTGAGATACCCTGCAGTTCCACCTTTAGCGAAAGATGGCCCTGCTCCTTTATCTCCCCAAGCAGATGAATATATTCCACTGGCTTCAACAGTTAACTTTTGTATACGCTGTTTTATTTCCGTTCCTTTTAATTTTAAGATAGAAGATTCCGGTCCTAGTTCACCTCCAGCTGCAGCAGAAGCTAAGCTTCTAAGTTCAGTAAATTCTGTAGCTAGTAAATCTATTTCTAACTCTCCTACTTTAGACTTATAGCTTGAATCATCCATCAAATTTCCGTTTCCTCTTTGGATTGATCGAGCATTATCTTTAAGTTGCTCTAATTCAACTAAAGATTTTGATAGCCCTGCTAATCCTGTTCTTTCATGTTCTAATAATCCTTTTGCGTAAGTCCATCCTTTGCCTTCTTCACCTATCATATTTTCAACAGGCACTTTTACATCTGTAAAGTGGACAGTATTAACTGTATGAGAGCCTCCTAAAGTAATAATTGGTTTTACCTCTATACCTTCTTGTTTCATTGGAAAAAGTAAGAAAGTGATACCTTGTTGTTTAATTCCTGAATCATCAGTTCTGGTGAGACAAAAAATCCAGTCAGCTACATGAGCTAAGGTAGTCCATATTTTTGAACCATTTACAGTGTAATAGGTGCCGTCTTCAGATAAGACTGCCTTTGTTTTGAGGTTTGCTAAATCTGAACCAGCTCCGGGTTCAGAGTAACCCTGACACCAGTTTACTTTCCTATCTCTTATATCAGGTAAGAACCTTTCTTGTTGTTCCTCATTTCCATAGTTCATAAGTATTGGGGCCAACATGCCCAATCCAAAAGGAAGATCAAATGGAATATTTGCCTGAGCCGTTTCTTGCTCCCAAATATAATGTTGCGTAGGTGTCCATCCTGGACCGCCAAATTTTTCAGGCCATTTTGGGACATCCCAACCACCTTTTTCTCTAGCTTTTTCAAACCAGCCTAATCTCCAGGAAAAATAATCTTCTCCTGATTTTATTTTATTTTCTTCGAAAAAAGATCTAACTTCATCCCTAAATGCCAGATCATCACTACTTAGATTTATATCCATATTTAATATATTGAAATTGTTTAAAATGAAGTTAAATATTAATGTTTTTTAGCTTTAGAAGCTATAAATATAAAGCATTTCAAGCTGTTTTGATGTCATATTGATGTCACTTTTTTAAATCATAAGATTGCAATCTTTATTAATTCTCTCCTATGATGACAAGATCATGGAAGAAAGATTAAAAAAATTTAATGAAGAGTTCTTTGGACCATCCATGGAGTTCTTCAATTTGAAGTATGAATCTCTTGAAGGGGAGACAATAATATTTTCATGTGAATTTAACGAGATGTGCGGCAATCCGATGGGATTTGTTCAAGGAGGAATGATTTCTGCAGCTCTAGATGATGCCACCTCCGCTGCTATGATTTCTGGTTATCAAGAAAAGAAAGCACCCATGACAACAGATTTACATGTTTTGTTTCATAGACCTTTAGCTATAGGCAAAGCCACAATGAAAGTTAGCCTTATAAAGCTAGGTGCAAGGAGCGCTACATCAGAAGGAAGAATATTTAATCCTGAAGGAAAGCTTGTGGCAACTCTAATGCATACTGCTCAACCAGTAGATGTAGCGTAGAAAATTATAGGAGAAAGAAAAATGAAACCAGTATGTTTAGTTTTTGGAGCAGGAGCAGGAATCGGCGGCACTGTAGCAGCAAAATTTGCTGAAGAAGGTTACCACTCTTTTTTGTGCAGACGTTCTGATCAAGAAGGTTTGGATAGGCTAATTGCAGGCATAGAAGCATCTGGTGGATCCGCATCAGGACAATTGCTTAATGCAATTGAAGAGAATGCTATTGAGGAAGTAATCCAAAAAGTAGAATCTGATGTAGGCCCTATAGAAGTTGTGGTATACAACTTGGGCGCTCAAACAGGCATGAAACTCCTTGGTCAAACTACCTATAAAGAATTTGAATGGGGATGGAAGATGGCAAGTTTTGGGTTATTTCGTGTAGCAAAAGTGCTTTGCC
>MDTG01276224.1_pt1 | contig 14384 bp, 13 predicted proteins | sample 811421 | NCBI WGS metagenome assembly MDTG01 (sample SAMN05326645, study PRJNA326480) | marine metagenome | isolation source: seawater | place: Pacific Ocean: South East | collected 2011
AATTTATCATTGCTTGTAGGTCTTGTTATTAAGCAATTATTATTTTTTTCTTTAATTATTTTTTTTATGTGTTTTTTAAGTTTTTTATTTAAGCAAATAAGTAATTTAAAATTTAAAATTTAAAATTAAAATTAAAATTAAAATTTTAATAATAAAAATGTCAAAAAAAAAGAAAATTCATCTATTTTTTAGGAAACCAATTTATGGCATAAATTTTAGTATTGAAAATTGGTACATAGAACTAATAAAAAAATTTAGAAATAAAGATTTTGAATTTAAAATAAAGATCTGCCCCTTTGAAAGCAAGGGTGTATTAAATAGAATTTTAAATATTATATGGGCCATTTTCAACCAAGGAGATATAAATCATATTACAGGTGACATAAATTTTATTTCGTTATTTTTAGATAAAAAAAAACAATTAATACAATTCATGATCATTACTCTTTAAATAGATTAAAAGGTATAAAGAGATTAATTTATTATTTATTTTGGGTATCAATTCCATCAAAAAAAAGCTCTTATCTTATTGCAAATTCTAAAAAAACAAAAAAAGAAATTATAAAATATACAAATATTGATAAAAATAAAATAGTTATAAGTGGTATTTGTATACAAAAAAATTATAAGAAAAAATTAAAAAAATTCAATAAACAAAAACCAAAAATATTAATTATTGGAACAAAAAAAAATAAAAATATTGAAAATATTCTAATTTCTCTAATTGATATTAATTGTGAATTAATAATAATAGGCAATTTACATAGAGAGGATTTATTTATTCTAAAGAAATATAAAATAAACTACAAAAATTATGTAGCTCTTAGCAACAAAGAGGTTTTAAATAAATACGTAAATTGCGATTTACTATTATTTCCGTCGCTTTACGAGGGCTTTGGAATGCCTATTTTAGAAGCACAAACTGTTGGTCGTCCAGTTATAACAAGCAATTTAGAACCAATGAGTGATGTTGGAGGGAATGGAGCATTTTATGTAGATCCACATAATAAAAAAAGTATAAGAAATGGGCTTATTAAAGTTATAACCAACAAATTTCTTAGAGATAAATTAATAAATAATGGGTTTAAAAATATAAAAAGATTTAATAAAGATAAAATTTTAAAAAAACATTTATATTGCTACTACAAAACTTTAAATAATAAAATTTCAGATTAATATTATGAATGTATCTATTATAGTTGGTGGAAAATTTCATGCTTTTAATTTAGCAGAACAAATTAATTATAAAAAAAGTTTGAAACAAATAGTCACCTCATATCCAAAATATAAACTAAAAAAATATGGCATAGATGAAGATAAAATTTATAGCATTATTTCAAAAGAAATTTTAATAAAGTTTTTTAATAATATAAATTTTATAAATCAATTTTTTGATTATAATTATTATTTATGTGAGTATTTTGATTTTAAAGCATCAAAAACTATAAATTATAAAGATATTGATATTTTAGTTGGTTGGTCAGGATTTAGCAAAAAATGTTTTATCGAGGCTAAAAAATTTGATTGTATTAAAATTTTAGAGCGTGGTTCGTCACATATTCAGTTTCAAAAAAAAATACTGGTTGAAGAATATAATAGTCTAGGAATTACACCCAGCATACCAAGTGAAAAAATGATTAATAAAGAAATAGAAGAGTATGAATTGGCTGATTTTATCTGCGTACCAAGCGAATATGTTAAGCAAACTTTTTTAAAATATGGAATTAATGAGAATAAAATTATTAAAATCCCATATGGAGTTGATTTACAAGAATTTTCTCTGATTAGAGAAGAAAAAAAAGATCATAAATTTAGAATAATTAGTACTGGATCTATATCAATTAGAAAAGGATCCCATTATCTTTTGGAGGCATTTAGTAATTTAAACTTACCAAATTCAGAATTGATTTTAATTGGAGACATAAGTGATGATTTTAAAAAGATTAAAAAAAAATACTCTAATATAAAAAATATAAAATTTATTAAGAAACAAAACCAAGAAAGGCTTAAATATTTTTATAATAATTCTGATTTATTTGTTTTATGCTCAATAGAAGAAGGTTTAGCTATGGTTCAAGCACAGGCAATGGCATGTGGTTTGCCAGTGATATGCACAACAAACACTGGAGGTGATGAAATTATAGATGATGATATAAATGGTTACATCATACCAATTAGAAATATTAAAATTTTAGAAGATAAAATAAAAGCTTTATTCAATGATAGACATAAACTTATAGAGATGGGAAAAAATGCGCATTCAAAAGCAAAAATTCATTTATCATGGAAAAAATATGGAGACAAGATCATAGATATTTATGAAAAATTATTGCAAGATAAATTAATAATTAACAAATAATTTTATTAATTAATCTAGCTTGACTATCTATAGACCTATTAAAATTAATTGAGTGTTCAATTTTATTAAATTTTGCTCTTACATTTTTAAAATTAAAATAAATATACTCAATTTTTTTTTTCAATAAGAGGACATTATTTGGTTCAAATAAAAACTCTTCATCAATTATAATTTCTGGAATCGCACCAATTCTAGATCCAATTACAATAGATCCACAAGCAGCAGACTCTTGAATTACTCTTCCATATTGTTCATTCCATTCTGATGGCACAACAGTCAGGTCTGACTGTTTCATAAATCTATTAATATTGTTATGATTACACTTTATAATTTTTAATTTGTTTTTATTATAAAGTTTAACTAGATCTGATTTTATTGATCTATAATAATTTAAACTATAGATATCAAACAAGTCTAAAGTAAAAATCCAATTATCAAAATTTAATTGGTTCAAAGCTTTTAATAATGTGTGAACACCTTTTTTAGGTTCAATCTTGCCAAAATATGAAATTATGAATTGTTGATTATTATCTGGTCTAGAAATTCTATTGAATTTTTTGTTATCAAAACCCAGAGGAATAATTGTTGTTTTTTCAGATAAACTGCAATTATCTAAATTTTTTTTAATCTGTCGAGTATAACAAAATATTTTTAAAATCTTTGATTTAAAAAATATTTTAAAAGTTCTGAATAAAAATATCTTAATATTTTTTCTTATCCAATTTTTGTCATCAATGATATTATTTTCATTTGAAAAATAACAAATTTTATAATTAAAAAAAAAAGAAAAAATAATCAATATTAAAGATTGTAAAGATAAGATATCCATATCTAAAAAAATATAATTGAAGTTTTCCTTTTTGATTCTATTTATAAGATCCTTATATATTTTAAACCTTAAGTGATTAAATATTGTCTTGCTAAAAATAACATCAATATCAATTTCCTTATTTGTAAAATCAGGATAAATTTTTTTATTCAAATCTGTATGAAATTTAGGACACATCAATTGGATATCTAAATAATATTTATTTTTAAGCACCAAATACATCTCAGTATTTATTTTTTTTAGGAATGAATGGCTTATTGCAAGAATTTTGGTTTTATTTTTCATAAACTATCTCTAAGAGAGTATTTATAAATTAATATACTATAAAAAAAAATTGAATATATATTGAAATATGAAACTTTTAATTGTTTGTGATAATTTATATCCTGAGTTGGGAGGATCTTATAAAGCTATTACAGATACGCATAAAATTTTATCAGAAAATACTAATTTTAAAACAAGAATTGTATTTAATAATAATGGAAAATCTAAAAAAAATTTAGACCTTATATTTTTAATTAAAAATTTTGATATCATTCATTATTTTGGAGGATGGAGTTTTTTTCATTTAAAAGTATTAATTTTATCTTTTATTTTTAAAAAAAAAACAATCATGACCCCGATGGGAATCTTTGAAGAATGGTCTTTAAACCAAAAAAGAATTAAAAAAAAAATTGGTTTAAATGTTTATCAAAAATTTATTTTAAATAAAGTTAATGCTATTCATGTCACATCTGATATTGAAAAAGATAATATACAAAAAATTACTTCCAATAAAAACATTGTATTAATTCCTCATGGAACATATGAAACAAATTCTGTAAAAAAAGAAATTTTTCAGGGAACAAAGAAAAAGGCATTATTTTTTTCAAGGCTACATAAAAAAAAAGGAATTTCAGAATTAGTAGACACCTGGATAAAAATTAATAATAGTGACTGGGAATTACATATTTATGGTCCAGACTATGACGGTTATACAAATTTAATTGGTGATAAAATAAAAAATAATAAATCAATCTTTATTTATGATGCTGTGTTTGAAAACAAAGATAGAATATTTAAGAATTATGACCTTTTTATATTACCAAGCAAAAGTGAAAATTTTGGATATGTAATTTTGGAGGCTATGCAATATGGTCTACCAGTGTTGACAACAAATACAACGCCGTGGAAAATAATAACCAAAAAAAATATTGGTTGGATAATGGATTCTAATTTAGAGGATTTTGAAAATATCTTAAAAAAAATACTCTGTGTTTCAAAAGAAGAATTAGAAGAAAAATCAATTAATGCAATTAATTTTAGTAAGCAGTTTTTGTGGGATAGTATAAAATATAGATACATCGAATTGTATCAAAAAATTAATCAAAATGACTAGAATACTTTCATTAACTTATACAGACAATAAATCGGGTGGACCGTACGCAGTTTCAATCGATCATAAACATGCAATTAAAGAAAAATTTTTTTATGTAAAATTATTTAGTCATAATAAGTTTTCTTTATTAAAGCTTATATTAAACAAAAAAAGATTTAAAAAATTTTTAAATAAATTTGATTGTATTCATTTACATATTTTATTTTCTTTTCGTAGTATATTCTTTCTTAAAATTGCAGAACAATTAGCAATACCCACTGTATTAAGTGTGCATGGAAATCTCAATCAATGGTCAATGAAAAATAATTTTTTTAGAAAATTATTATTTTTAAAATTTTTTCATAATAATATAAATTCTGTTAGTTTGATACATTTCTTGAATAATAACGAAAAAGAGGAAGCATCAAGGTTTATAGATATAAAAAAAATTCCTTATAGCATTAATCAAAATTGTTTAAATGTTTCAAATTTTGATATCACAAGGAATAACGACCTTATTTTCAGGATTTTATATTTTGGGAGACTTGATAAAAAAAAAAATTTTTTATTACTACCTGATATTGCTTACATTTTTAAAAAAAATAATATTAATGATGTTAAGTTTGTTATAGTTGGCCCAAGTAAAGAAAATAATATAAATCTGTTAAAAAATAGAATTAAAAAGTTAGAATTAGATGCATTTTTTGAAATTAGAGAATCAATTAATTCAATAAATCAAAAAAAAGCTTTATTTAGAGAAATTGATATTTTTATTTTACCATCAAAAGATGAAGCTGATTCTATTGCAATCAAAGAAGCTTTAGCTTCTGGGAAGCCTGTGGTGATATCAAGAGAATGCAAAATACTACCTGATAATAAAAATCAAGAATTTATTAAAATCATTTATAATCAAAGTGCTAATTCATATTATGATGAATTATTAAATTTTTATAATAACCGAAAAAAATTAAAAAATTTATCTCATCAAATTCACTCATATAGTAAAGAAAATTTTTCTATTAATTTATTAGCTAAATGGCTTCCTAAAATATATAAAAATTCTATCAATTGCACTCACACTTTAAAAGACTCATGACATATACTCTAGGTTTAAATTTTCTTCATTCTGACTCTTCTGCTTGTATTTTTGAAAACGGCTTATTAATTGCAGCTGTAGAAGAAGAGAGATTTACAAGAATTAAACATACAACAGTATTTCCCTATAATTCTATACAGTTTTGTTTAAAAAAAAAAAATTTAGATATATCCAAAATATCTTTTATTACTGTAAACACAAATCCACTAAGTTCATTATGGCATAAATTTTTTTTCGTGACTAAAAATTTAAAATCTTTACCAGTTGCATTTGGAAGTTTAAAAAATTCATCAAAAAAATATAGTTTAAAACAATATATTAAGAAAATTGATATCAAAAATAAGTTTGTTGGGGAAATTAAATTTATTGATCATCACGAGTCACATATAGCCTCGTCCTTATTTTTTAATGATTTTAAAGAATGTGTTAATTTATCAGTAGATGGTTTTGGAGATTTTGCAAGCTGTGGCTGGGGTTTTTCAAAAAATAAAAATTTAAAAATAGATAAAAAAATTTATTTTCCTCATTCTTTAGGAATATTTTATCAAGCAATGACACAATATTTAGGTTTTAAAAATTATGGAGATGAATACAAAGTAATGGGACTATCATCTTATGGTAAGCCAAAATATGTTGATTTAATATCTAAACTTATAAGAATAAATGCCAATGGATTTGAATTAAACCTTGACTATTTTTCGCATCATAAAAAAAAAAATTTATACATAAATTCTTTAGGTCAAGCAGAATATAATAACTTGTATTCAAAAAAATTAATAAATCTATTGGGGGAAGAGAGAAAAAAGGATGAAGAGATTAGTATTAAGCATATGGACTTAGCCAAATCTACACAAGTGGTTTATGAAAACATTTTTTTTGGTCTTCTGGAAAGATTACATAAAAAATATAAAACTGAAAATCTATCTTTATCTGGAGGGTGTGCAATGAACTCTGTTGCGAATGGAAAAATTATAAAAAACACATCCTTTAAAAAAATTTTTATTTCACCAAATCCTGGTGATGCAGGCGGTGCAATAGGTTCTGCCTGTATTCATATTAATAAAATTTTAAAGCAACAAATCAATGTTCAAAATTATGCTTATCTTGGTCCTAAGTATGAAGATATGGATATAAAAAAATTTATTAATAATAATTTATCTATTAAAAAATATAAAGTTGATTTTTTTAATGATGAAAAGATTAGTAATGAAATTTCAAAAAAGTTAACTGAGTCAAAAATTATTGGATGGTTTCAAAATGAAACTGAGTGGGGCCCTAGGGCTTTAGGTAACAGGTCGATAATTGCTGATGCTAGAAACCCAAATATTAAAGATATTATAAATTCTAAAATAAAAAGAAGAGAGAGTTTTAGACCATTTGCACCCTCAATTCTTTTTGAAAAAACTGCAGATTGGTTTGAGGTTGAAAATGAAGTCCCTTTTATGTCAGAAGTGTATCCAATAAAAAAAGATAAGTTAAAGTTGCTTCCTGGCATTACACATGTTGATGGAACTGGTAGATTACAAACTGTCAAAAAGCTTAACAATTTAAAATACTACAATTTAATTAATTCGTTTTATAAATTAACTGGAATTCCTATAATTTTGAACACATCATTTAATGAAAATGAACCTATAGTTAACACACCGGAAGAGGCATTTAATTGTTTCGATAGAACTGATATGGATTTATTAGTTCTTGGCAATTATGTTATAAGTCGTTGATTATGAAAGTTTCAATAATTACTGTCTGTTATAACAGTCAAAAAACTATAGAGAATACTATTAGATCAGTTCTCACACAAAATTATAAAAATTATGAATACATAATAATTGATGGTGGGTCTACTGATAATACAATTAAAATAATTAAAAAATATAAAAAAAAAATTCAAATTTTTAGATCAGAAAAAGACAAAGGTATTTATGATGCAATAAATAAAGGTATCAAATATGCAACAGGTTCAGTTATATCAATATTGCATTCTGATGATATTTTTTACAATAAATTTACAACACAGAAAGTTATGTCTCATTTTAATTCTAACTCAAAAATTAATTGTTTAATAGGAAACACGATTATAACTGATAATAATTTTAAAAAAAAATTAAGAAGTTACAAAGCAAATTTTTTTAAAAACTGGATGCTTTATTTTGGTTTTTCACCCCCGCATCCTTCAACATTTTTTAGAAGTAAAATATACAGAAAATATGGTTTATATAAAAATAAATATATTATTGCAGGTGATTTTGAGTTTTTTGTAAGAATTTTTCTCAAGAAAAAAATATTATTTAAAATTATAGATGAAAACTTTGTTTTAATGAAATCTGGTGGGAAAAGCTCCAGCTCAATAAAAAGTAATCTTATTTCATCACAAGAAATAATTAAGTCATTTAAAGATAATAAATTATATACAAATTGGTTTTTAATTATTTTAAGATTCCCATTAAAATTAATTCAATATATTAATAAATGATCTCACAAAATCTTCAAAATACATTAATAAATTTTTCATTTATTCTTTTTTTATTGACTCCAATTTCTTTAATATCAGGCCCTTTTATACCTGATTTATTTTTATCAATAATTGTTATTAATTTTATAGTTTTAATTTGTTTAAAAAAAAAATTTGAAATATTAAAAAATAAATTTTTCTTTTTGTTTTTATTATTTTGTTTGATAGTGACGGCAGTATCATTATTTTCTTTTAATATAACCTCAATACAAAGTGGTTTATTCTATTTCCGTTTTGGATTATTTGCTTTGGCTGCATCAATATTAATAGAGCAAAAAAAACATCTATTAAATTATATTTTATATTTGCTATTATTTATTTATTTTGCTTTATTTTTTGATAGCATATATCAGTTTAAATTTAATGAAAATATATTTGGTTTCAAAGTTCCTAATAGTGTAAATTTTAGAATAACAAGTTTTTTTGGAAAAGATGAAATTTTAGGCAGTTATTCAATTAGACTTTTGCCTTTGACAATTTTTTTAGTAATTTTATGTTTTAATAATTTAAAAAGTACAAAAAAAATTCTTATAACATCTTTGATCATCATCACTTCTGTACTTTTATTGTTAAGTGGTGAAAGAACATCTCTAGCATTATTTTTTTTATTAATATTATTTTTATTTTCTTCATCATTTGAATTAAGAAAATTGCTGTTAATACCAATAATTATAGCTTTAATTACTTTAACAACTGCAATTATAAAAAGTGTGTCAATTAAAGAAAGAATGTTTAGTAGTACAATTAATCAACTCGGTTTAAATAAAAAAAGTGAAAGATTAGTATTATTTAGCAAAACATATGAGGGTCATTATTTGATTGCATTGAACATGTTTAAAGAGAAACCAGTTTTTGGACATGGAGCTAAAATGTTTAGATTTTATTGTTCAAAAGAAGAAAATTTTATAGCAGATAATGCATGCACAACTCACCCGCATAATTTTTATGCACAAATGTTATCAGAAGCAGGATTAATTGGTTTTTTATTTTTAGCATCAACTTTTTTTTATATTATATTTCTTTACTTGAAAAATCTTTATTTCCAAATAATCTACAAAAAACAATTTATTACTGATTTTGGATTATGCTTATTATCTAGTTATTTCATTACTCTTTTTCCAATTTTACCATCAGGAAATTTTTTCAATAATTGGCTTTCTATTATAATTTATTACCCTTTAGGATTTTTAATATATACTATAAACGCTAAGAAATTTTATGTATGAAAAAATTATTTTTTTATTTGTATTGGCAAATATACCAATAATAAGTTTTTATAACCAATTAGTTAACTTTATAAATATAAACGATTATCCTGATACTGTTAGAAAATTTCATAAAAATGAAGTTCCTTTATTTGGTGGGATTTTAATAATTTATAATTTGGTATTTTTTGTAATATTGGATTTTTTTTTAGATTTTAATCTTTTTCAAGAAATCAATGGCAAGCGTGAATATTTATCATTTTTTACTGGTCTTCTGTTTTTTTTCTGCGTAGGAATATTTGATGACAAATATAATTTAGGTGCTAATAAAAAATTATTTATAAATTTTTTTCTTTTATTATTTTTAATATTAATAGACGATAATTTAGTTATTAAACAATTAACTTTTTCATTTATTGAAAATCCAATTTATCTTAACAACTTTTCTCATTTATTTACAATTTTGTGTATATTGCTTTTTGTTAATGCAATTAATATGTTTGATGGAATAAACCTACAAACAGGTGCATATTGTATAATAATTTTTTCTATTTTTATATTCAAAGATATTTATATCTCTTTAAGCATAATATTGATTTGTACTTTAATTATGTTTTTATTTTATAATTTTCTTAATAAAATATTTTTAGGTGATAGCGGAACTAATGTTTTGGCATTTCTAATTTCATATATTTTAATTAAATCATATAATTTAAATAACGAATTTACTGCTGATGAAATATTTATAATTTTATCATTTCCTGGTCTAGATATGTTGAGACTTTTTTTATTAAGAATTTTTAAAGGAAAAAATCCATTTAATTCCGATCGAAATCATATTCATCATTTGATTCATAGAAAATTAAATATATTTCAGACATTCTTGATTATACAAATATGTATTTTATTCAATATCATTATTTTTTATGTTTTTGATAATAAACTAATTGTATTATTTATAACAATCTCAACTTATCTATTTTTTTATATTTTTTTTATTATAAAAAGGAAAAGAATTGAATAGATTTACCAATTTTTTTTTAGGTTTAATTTTTTTTATAATTTCATTACCTCTAATGCTAATCATTTGTATTATGATAAAACTAGACTCTAGAGGTCCTATTTTTTTTATTTCAGAGCGCGTAGGACAAAATAATAAAAGTTTTAAGATGATTAAATTTAGAACAATGTATTTAAATACTGAAATAATTGAAACTGCCAAATTAGAAAACCATAAATCTAAAATTACAAAATTAGGCAAGGTATTGAGAAAATTAAGTATTGATGAAATTCCACAATTTATTTGTGTAATTCAAGGTCAAATGGCTATTGTTGGTCCAAGACCTGCTTTACCATCACAAATAAGTTTAATTGAAAGCAGACAGAAATACGGAATAGACAAGTTATTGCCTGGGATCACTGGTTTTGCTCAAATAAGTGGAAGAGACCTAATTTCGGATAAGGAAAAATTAAATTTTGAACTTAATTATTTAAAACAAAAAAGTTTATTAATAGATTTGAAAATTATTTTTAAAACTGTCAAAGTTGTGTTTAGTAGAGTAGGTATAACGCATTAAAAATTTTTTTATGCTAAAATATAATTTAAATAAATTAGGTAATTACAAAAAAAAATTTTTTTTATTAATCTCTGATTTTGTAATCATAATTTTTTCCTTAATTGCATCTTATTCTTTGAGACATGAAAAAATTTATTCTCCATTTGAAATAGACTTTCGTATTTATTTATTATTTTTATCCACATTCTATTTAGTATTTCACATTAATAATATTTATCAAATTTTAATAAGATATTTTGATTATTTTTCTATAAAAAAAATTATAAATTCTGTCTTATGGTGTTTGTTTATTTTAATTCCTCTAAATTTTTATTTTTATAAAACTTTATATTTTCCTAGATCAATATCATTTATATCTCCAATATTTATAGGTATTTTTATATTATCGCATCGTGTTTTTTTAAATTTTTTGATTAATTTGAATACACGCTTAAAAACAAAAAAAAAAAATATATTAATATTGGGTATTGATAAATTTAATATCGAATTAATAAAAAACATACGACAAAATTTAAATAATGACAGTATTAAAGCTTTAATAGATACAAAAAATTTATACAAAAAAAGAGAGTTTAATGGCATCAAAATTTTTAAAAAAAAAGAATTGAATAATGTTATTAAAAATTTTGAAATCAACGAAATAATTGTAGGTAACAAAAGTATTACCGATCAAGAAGTATCTGATCTTTTTGATAGATATGAAAATAAAAATATAAGAATAAAAAAATTAAGTAATAATCAAAATTATTTAGATCAATATTTAAATCAATCAATAATTTCCAATTTAAGTTTTTTTGACATAATTAATAGGCCAAAAATAGTTGTTAAAAAAGAAATACTTCAAAGAAAAATAAAAAATAAAAATATTCTTATTACTGGAGCTGGTGGATCAATTGGAAGTGAACTGTGTATGGAAATTCTTAAACATAAGCCAAAAAAACTTTTTATGTTAGAAATTTCAGAAATTAATTTATTTAATTTGATGAATAAATTAAAAGAAAAAAAATTAAATCTAAAAATTATAAAACCAATTTTGGGAGATTGTAATGATAAATATTTTTTAGAAAATTATTTTAAATCTAAACATATTGATGAGTTATATCACGCGGCTGCTTATAAACACGTAAATTTTGGAGAAGAAAATCCATATTCAATGATTAAAAATAATATTTTTGCAACCCAAACAATTGTTAATTTTTCATTAATTAAAAAAATCAAGAATTTCACATTTATAAGTTCTGATAAGGCTGTGAAACCAAAAAGTATTTTGGGAGTTACAAAAAAATTTGGTGAAAAAATTATACAATATGAATATTCAAAAAATAAAAACAAATCATATACTAACTTTACAATTGTAAGATTCGGAAATGTGATAGGCTCAAGTGGATCTGTGATACCTATTTTTTTAAGTCAAATTTTAAAAGATTTGCCACTTACAGTAACCCACAAAAAAGTAAAAAGATATTTTATGTCTATATCAGAGGCAGTCCAACTAGTAATAAACGCATCATATATGAATAAAGGAAACTTAAGAATTTTTGCACTCAATATGGGGAAGCAAGTTTACATACATAAAATAGCAGAAAGAATCATTAGATTAAGTGGAAAAACTGTTAAAGACAAAAAAAATAAAAATGGTGATATATCTATTAAAATTATAGGATTAAAAAAAGGTGAAAAAATTTCAGAGGAAATTACTTTAGGAGATAATCTATTAAGCACATCAAATCCAGATATAATGTTATGCAATGAAAATATTGATATAAAAACTTTAAAAGATGATCTATCTAAAATTCAAAACATGTCTTTTAGAGATATTTACAATATAAAATTAAAGTAAAAATTGAGATTATTTAAGATATAGACATTAAATTATATAATGATTTTTTTAAAAAAAAAAATTAATGAATTTTCATTAAAAAACTTATTTTTTATTTACTTAACTTTATTATCATTTTTTCTTATATTTTCTTATTTTTATCTAGAGATCTACCTTAATAAATTTCCAAATTATATTGATGAAAATAATGATATAGTTTTGAGGTCTTTACCTTTTGAATTTGGAGATTTATTACATAATTTATATTATAATAATGAATACGTTCAAAAAATCTATCCATTTGAAATCAATTTTCATTTAGCAAGACTACCATTTTTTCCACTATTAATATTAAGTATTGCAAAGATAAATTTGAATTTTTATTTCATTTTTTTTATTAAAAACATATTGAGTTTTTCTTTAATTTTTTTTTCTTTTTATGTTTTTTTACGAGATTTAAAAAAATCTTTATTTCATTTTTTAATATTATTAGCATTATATTGGTATAATCCCTACAATACCCATGTTCTACTCATCATAAGCTTTTCAGATACTTTAGTGTCTGTTTTGTTCCCTCTTATTTTTTTATTAATAAATTCTAGAAATTTATACTTAAATTTTTTGTTCGGAATTTTTATTTTTTGTTTATACTTACTTAAACCTTCAATTTGGTTTTTTTGTACAGTTTTTCCTTTTATAATTTTATTGTTTAATTATATAAAATTTAAAAAAAAATATTTTATTGTAAATTTATCTGCAATTTTTTTCTTATTTGTAGCGATTTTTTCATGGGGTTTTTTTGGTTTAAATAAATCAAACTATTTTCCCTTTGCATCTTCTTCAAATTCTACAAATACTTTTTTTTTAACCTCTATGCTAAATAAAGAATTTAATACACATTATCCCAAATTAAGTGTTGATTTATTATTAAATACCGAATTTTCAAAAAATACAAAATTTAAAAATGAAAAAGAAGTATATAATTTTTTTAAGGAAGAAAATTTAAAATTTATAAGAAAAAATCCTGACTATTATTTAGAAGGTGTTTTTAAAAAAATACAATTTATATTTTTTGGTATATTTGAAGATGGCAAACATGAAAATCATAGCAAGATACGTTATTCTAATTTTCCAAACAAAATATTAGTTAATATTGCCCTGGTTTATGCATTTATTTCAATAATTAGAAGCATAAGAAATCAAAAACAATTTCCCTATTTTGATTTAATATTCTTATCAATGTTTTTTTTATATCTAGCGCCACATATTATTGCCTGGGCTACTAGCAAACATTTGGTTTCAATATTTCTATTATCGAAGATTTATATTTTTTCAAAAATATTTAAGTGTTCAAAATTTGAATAAATTTAATTTATTTTTTTAACAACAATATAAATTGGACGGTTTTTTTATTTGATTATATATTCTGCCAACATATTCACTTATCAGACCAAGAATAAAAAAAACACCAATATTAAATAGAGATAAAATTAGAATTATACTTGTCCAACCCTGAATAGCATTACCACTTAAGTAAGATGAGAGACCGTATATTGATACAATAATAAATAATAATTTAAATATTTAGTTTTTAAAATAAAACATATCATAATTCTTTATCTTCTTA
>MDTG01174972.1_pt1 | contig 14383 bp, 13 predicted proteins | sample 811421 | NCBI WGS metagenome assembly MDTG01 (sample SAMN05326645, study PRJNA326480) | marine metagenome | isolation source: seawater | place: Pacific Ocean: South East | collected 2011
AGGTAGTGCAGATAGTGGTAATGATACTACAGGTAGTGCAGGTAGTGGTAATGATACTACAGGTAGTGGTAATGATACTACAGGTAGTGGTAATGATACTAAAGGTAGTGCAGGTAATGCAACTGTAAATAATGATTCTCAAATTAATAGAGACATACTAAATAATTATGGAACTAGTGTAATAGATTTATTAGAATCAACTTTTAATCAAAATAATGATATAATAAGTAGTATTCAAAATATGGGAGGAAATATAAATGGAACATTAAATTATACAGCAGCATTAATAGGTAATGATAGTGTTGAATATTGTTTAGACGATATAAATAATAGTAATACTGACAAAAAATGTATAAGAATAGGTCCAGGTATAATTGAATATAATTAAAATAAAAAATTGAAATTTAAAATCTGTTTAAAATTAATTTAATATTATTTTTATAATAAATATGAAAAATCCAATATTGTTTATCGATATGTCATATTATATTTTCTATAGATATCACGCTTTAAAAAACTGGTATAAGCGTTCTCAAGAAACTGAGTTAGATGTTGGAAATGTAATGAGTAACGAATTATTTATACAAAAATTTCATAAATTATTTATAGAAAATATAAAAAAAATACAAAAGAAACATAAAATAGAAGATAGTCTTGTAATATTTGGGAAAGATTGTAGAAGATACGATATTTGGAGAAATAGCCATTATGAAGATTACAAAAAAAATAGAGATAATAATAATCCTTCATTTAATCCAGATATTTTCATATATACTTATGAGAAAATTGTGCCAGATTTAAATGAACTTAATATGAAAGTTTTAGAATGCGAAAATGCAGAAGCAGATGATATTATAGCAACTATAAAAAAATCAATTAGAAAAAAATATGAAGAATTACCGATATATATAATTACTAATGATCATGACTATTTACAATTATTTGATAATAATACTTATATTTATAATTTACAAGGTATAAATTTAAGAACAAAGAGTAGAGGAGAGGATATAGACTTAAAATTAAAAATATTACAAGGTGATGTTAGTGATAATATATCATCAATTTTTCAAAAAAGAATAACAATAAATAAAGTATTAGAACTAGTAAAAGATGAAGAAAAACTAGAGAAATATTTAGAAGATAATATAGAGAGTAAAAAGTTATATAATAGAAATAAATTATTAATAGATTTTGATATGATACCAGAAAACATAAAAAATAATATAATTAGTTTAATACAAATTTAAAAAAAAATTAAATTAAATAAATAAATAAAAATGGGAGGTGGTATTATGCAAATTATTAGAAGTGATAAAACAAATTATTTAGTTGGTAATCCTCAAATGACATTTTTTAAAAGTGTATATAAAAGACATACTAATTTTGCAATGGAAACAATAGAAGTAACTATGAATTCATATCCAACTCATAATGAAAGTATAACTACAGCAATAATTCCAAAAAATGCAGGAGATTTATTAGGAAGTATGTTTTATGATGTAAAATTAACTGGGAAAACACATGCTAATGCTAATAATGGTTATTTAAATTGGATGCCTGCTACTGGATATGCTTATATTAAAGAAGTAACATTTTCTATTGGAAATCAAGAAATAGAAAAACATTTTAGTGAATGGTATGATATTTGGAATGAATTAACAGATATTGATTTAAAAGAACATTTATTAGTGAATAAATGGAATGATAAAAGTAGTTATTTAAATAGTAATGAACTTGTAAATAATGGAATACAAAATGATTTACAATTATATATACCATTAAAGTTTTATTTTTGTAGAAATGCAGGTTTATATGTTCCATTAATAGCATTACAATATGATGATATAGAAATTAAAACAAAATTTAGAAAATTAGATTTTTTAATAAATGCTGAATATCAAGCAGATACTTATGATATAAATCCTGATGTCAAATTATATGCAAATTACATATATTTAGATGAAAAAGAAAGAAGAGTATTTACTCAAAAACCACACGAATATTTAATAGACCAAGTTCAACACAACGGTAAAGTTACATTAAATTCAAATAATGGTGTCCATGATTTAAATTTTAATAATTTAGTAAAGGAATTAATATGGGTATGTAAACAAAAAGCAGTAGAAGAGACTGACCCTACACAAGCAGCACCAACTACTGTAAATAATGATGGTGATACAATTATACTACCTGGAGCTACAGCTGTATTAGAAAATGTTGAAGGAACAATTATTGAAAAGGGTAATGATTATTTTAATTATGCATCTCCTTTTGGAACTGGTAATAATACAGAACAAAATTTAGAGTTTGTAGGAGGTCAAGAATCACCAGAACCTTTCTCTACTGCCATAATTACTGTTGATGGTAATAATCGTTTTGAAGAATTAAAAGCATCTTATTTTAGAACTGTTCAACCATATTATCATCATTCAAAAGTTCCACAAAAGCACATTTATAGTTACTCATTCGCTTTATATCCTGAAAAACATCAACCTAGTGGTTTCTGTGATTTTACAAAATTTAAGAATATTACTTTAAAATTAAATAATCCTATTGCAAATGCTAATTTATTAGTATTTGCAGTTGGTTATAATGTATTACGTGTCGCTGAAGGAAAAGCTGGTTTAGCATATTTAATCTAATCTATTATTTTCTCTAAAAATTTATATCTATTATTTTTATTCTTCATATATTGAACTATTTTCTTCTCAATATATTCAAATACATAATAAGTTATAATACCAAATAAATAACCAAATATAGTTTGTTCTATTGTATGACAACCAAATTTAATTCTAGTAATTGGTATAAATAGAGTAACTATAAGAGATATTAGTAATATAAATTTATTATGTTTAAAATGTGTATAAATGAAGGTCATAAAAAATCCAGCATTTTGTGAATGTCCAGAAGGAAAACCATATGATGTAGATAATTTAGAAACAATTTTTTTATTAAAAAAATCATCTCTAAATACTCCACAATTTTTAGCTCCAATTGGTCTTAATCCTCTTCCTAATATAGGTAATGTTTTATCTCCAATTATATTATAAAATACATAATTTTTTAAAATATAATTTGATAAAGCATCATTAAGAAATATTTTAATAGGATATGTAAAGGATAAATTATAACCATAGGAAAGTAATATTGTCATACACAATAACACCAAATTGGATGCTCTAAATATATCATTTGGTAAATCTAAATTCATATTTATTAAATAATATAACATAATTTTATTATATAAATTTAAATAAATATGGAAGTATTATCTTATTTTATTGATATGATACATATAATATTAGTCTTTATACCAGTTTTAATATATTTTATTCCAATTAAATATATTAAAAATATATTCAAATACTTATTTTTAATATTAATATTAATACCAGTTCATTGGGATTTATGTAATAATAAATGTATATTTACAATAATATCACATAAATTAGGTGGATATAATGATATGGATCCAAATGCGGAATCATTATTTTCAGCAAAATATCTTAGATGGTTATATGAGCCATTAATGAAATTGTATGGAGTAGAATGGAGTGATAAAAATGTATCAAAAATGGTAATTATACATTGGATTATAAATTTTATATTGCTATGGTATTATTTATTTTTTGTTGGAGGAAAAAATTTGATATAAATTATATAAGAATTTTTTAAGAATAATATTAAAATGGGAGTCTTAAAATTAATTTTAGGACCTATGTATTCTGGTAAAAGCACTGAATTAATTAGAATATATAATAAATATTCTATAAAAAAAAAAGTTTTAGTTATTAATCATTCTAGTGATACTAGATATGGAAAAAATAAAGTAATCACTCATAATAATAATAATATTTATAGCGTTTCATTAGATAATCTTATACAATTTAAAAATAATATTAATGAATATCAAGTAATTTTAATCGATGAAGGTCAATTCTTTAATGATTTATATGATTTTTGTAAATTTATTAGTGATACTACTGAAAAAACAATATATATTTTTGGATTATCTGGAGATTTTAAAAGAAATAAATTTGGTCAAATATTAGACCTTATTCCTATATGTGATGATATAAAACATCTTAAATCAATCTGCAATAATTGTTCTGATTTAAATGAAGCTTCATTTACTTGCAGAATTGATAATAGTAATAATAAACAAATTAGTGTAGGAAGCACAGAACAATATATACCAGTATGTCGTAATTGTTGGTTAAAATATAATACTTAAAAATTTTCATCATCATTAACAAATGCAAAATTAGTTAATATAGTTTCATTAAGCTCTTTAAAATCAAATATAATTTTTTTTTTACTACTTACAATATCATTAAAATATTTATTATTATTATTTGAATAATATATAATTTTATCCCACAAATATTGTAACTTTTTAATATTTTCCTCAAAAAACTCCTTATCTCTATAAACTCTATTACACAAATATTTATCTAATCTCCAATATGTTATATTATAATTAACTGATATATCAAATTCAACTATAGTATCTCTTTTCCATTCTAATAACTCCTCTGTTGTCATATCAAGCTTACTATAAATATATTTAGTCTCATTATTCTCCTTATAATCAAATATTATACCTTTCTCATTTAAATCTTTTGTTAAAATATTATCTTCATGAGTATCATCTAAAAATTCTTTTTCACTTTTATATTCTGATATCTTACATTCAAGATAATCACATTCTTCCAAATCACATACTTCTAATTGCCCTTGAATTTGCATCCAATACTGTTCTGGAATAGTTCCATTAATTACTCTTCTAAAAGGGCACTTTATTTCTAACATTACACCTAATTCTGATATACCATCAGGACTAGCACCAAAACAACTTATTGTTGGATGTTTAATTAAACCATATTCATATACTTTAATATCATTTCTTCTTATATAAACCATATTTGCAACTTCTTCATATTTAACACCCCATACTAAAGCAATATTATCAGATTGTACATATTTATTATTATTATTTAGTAAATTATTAATTTTTTTTATTAAAAATTCTTTTTGGCTTCCAAATTTACCCTTATTAAGTGCTTGAGCCATATCACTAGCTGTTATTAAATTTTTCCTTATATTGAACCATTCATCACTTCTTTGAACTATTATAGGTATTTTGTTAATCTCTTTTAATTGTTTTTTATATGACTTAATTTTTTGTAATCTATTTCTAATAAAATCTCTTGAAATATTATACTCACATGAAATAATTAAATTTTTATAAATATTTTCAATTATATAATCATCAATATTATCAACATTTTTAATATTATTTAAAACATTATTTTCAATATATTTATAGACACGATCTATCGAACTGTCTGTCATTATTATATTACATTATAGGATATAATTTTAAATAATATTTAACATTTTAAATGTGTTTTTGGAGAGAAAATTCTAAAAATATGATAAATATCCGATATTATCCCCATTGCTAAAAGTATTGGAAAAACTCTATTATCCGATTTTTTTCCTCTTATTCCTACATATAAAAATAATGGAACTATTGCTACTAGATGCATTATATATACAGTTTTCAAATGACTTATATAATTCTTTATATCTTTCTCATCTGCATTTTTACAATCAATTACCTCTCTATCTACAAACATACGGCCACCATGATAAAGTAATGCAATAATACCAATTATAAGTAATACTGGATATAATTGAGGATTAGATTTATTTCCGTAGAGTCCAATATAAATAATAACTGGATTAATAGCAATTACATGTAATAAATTTACTTTTTGATTATATTTAGATTCTTGATTTTTTAATAAATTTTTATCAGGAGATTCTTGATTTCTTCTTTGAGGTTTAAAAGGGGATGAAAGATAACCACCATATTTACCACCATACATTTTAAGGTCACAGTTATACATATGGTCATACCAAGCCATACCTACATAAGAGAATACGAATATAAGAGGTAATATAAATGGATTTCTATAAGGAAGAATCCAGTATGATATCATAAGTATTAAAGAGAATATGATACATTTAATATTAGGATGAAAGGGTTGATTAACGAATATACCTCCTGCCATATTTTATATTATAAAATATTAATAAAAAAAATATATAATTTTACATTCTAACTTGAGATGGATTAGATACAGTTCTAGATGAATTATTTACTCTAGCTACATTATTTCTAGAGGCATTTCTAGGAGATGGAACTTGAACTGCAAGTGCATATGCAACATAGCACCAAGGATAGCAACAAGCTGCTAATAATGAACCAATATCTAAACCATTATTTCTTTCGAAACTAAGATATAATGCATAAATACCAACTACAAAGTTAACAATATACCATAAAACAATTACAACATTTCCACCTGCAGAAGTTTTTTCTTCAAAATTTTCAGTTTGTCTTTTCTTTAAATTTTTCGCGATTAATGGAGCTAATGCTGCTAAAACCATTTTATATTATAAAATATTTTAAATTTTTTTAATTAAAAAATTTTTAATTAAAATTTCTTTTTCTTTTTTTATTAGTATTTTCAATACATTGTAATATTACTCCACCATAATATCCAGCTTCCGCTATACATTTATATCCCTTTAAATAACATATATTTGTATTACTTTGCGTTTTATTACCTTCTTTGTCAGTAATTATTGCACTTAATTTATTATCCTCTATACCAAATACTATTTCGTTACCTAAATCATTATAAAGTGTATTACTACTTACACAATCAAAACATACAATTTTAAAATATCTATTATAATTTAATGTTATATTATTACATATTGGACAAAATGTTTCACTCATTATATATTTTCAATATATAATAATTTTTTAAATAATAATTTATTTAAGATTTATATCATATATATTAATTAATAATGTTAGAGAAATATCTTAAACCATATCAATCAGAAATACAAATTGGTATAGATGAGGCAGGTAGAGGTTGTTTATTTGGTCCAGTATTTGTCGGTGCAGTTATATGGAATAACGATATTAATGATAAATTATTAGAATTAATTAAAGATTCAAAAAAATTATCAAAAAAAAATAGAGCAATAGTAAGAGAATTTATTGAAAATAATGCATTAGCATATAATGTTTCTTATTGTGATAATACAGTAATCGATAATATAAATATATTGCAAGCAACACATAAAGCTATGCATAAATGTTTAGATAATATTTATGATAATAATATTAAGTTTGATAGAATATTAGTAGATGGTAATAGTTTTAAACCCTATATTAAAAATAATTATGCGATAGAACATAATTGTATTGTTAGTGGAGATAATAAATATATACAAATAGCAGCAGCTAGTATATTAGCAAAAACATACAGAGATGAATATATTGAAAATTTATGTAAAGAAGATGATAATCTTAAAAAATATGGATTAATGACAAATTATGGTTATGGAACAAAAGAACATCGAGAAGCTATTAAATTATATGGATATACAAAATATCATAGAAAAACATTTAAGTTAAAAGAACTACAATAGCATTTAAAAAGATTTTTAATTAAAATATATAAATTATATTTATGTGTGGTATTTTCTCTTTTATTAGTAAAGATGCTATTAGTAATTATGAAGCTAATTTTATAAAATTAATAAAAGAGACCGGATATAATATAAAGTATCGAGGTCCAGATAATACAAGAGAAATGATACTTTATAATAAAGTATATATGATATTTCATAGATTAGCTATTAATGATTTAACTAATGAAGGAGACCAACCAATGTTTTTATCTAATTGTTATTTGATATGTAATGGTGAGATTTTTAATCACAAAGAATTAAAGAGCAAATATAGATTTCTAACTACTTCTAAATCTGATTGTGAAATTATTTTACATTTATATTTATACTTAAAGAATTTAAAAGTTGATAATTTGATAGATACTTTATGTAATATGTTAGATGGTGAATTTTCGTTTATATTATATGATACAAATATAAATACGATATATGCAGCGAGAGATCCATTTGGTGTCAGGCCATTATTTTATGGTTATACAGAGAATGAAGATTTAGTATTTTCATCAGAATTAAAAGGGTTATCAAATTTATGTTATAAGGCTGAACAATTCACACCTGGACATAGTATGACAATTTACAACGATTTATCATTTAAAACATCGGAATATCATATGATACAATTATATGATATAAATTATAGTTATAATGATATATTAAAGAATGTAAATTATTATTTTAAGGAAGCAGTATATAAGAGGATGATGAGTGATAAAGAAATATGCTCATTATTATCAGGTGGTTTAGATAGTAGTTTAACAGCATCTATATTATCAAAAAAATTAGGTCCATATAGATTAAAAACATTTGCAATTGGTATTAAAGGTTCTCCAGATTTAGAAAATGCAAAAAAAGTAGCGAAACATATTAAAAGTAAACATTATTCAGTTGAATTAAAAGAACAAGATTTTTTAGATGCAATACCAGAAGTAATATATAATATAGAAAGTTATGATACAACCACAGTAAGAGCTAGTGTAGGTAATTATTTAATTGCAAAATATATTAGAGAAAATACAGATTGTAAGGTAGTTTTTAATGGAGATTATAGTGATGAGGTATCAGGAGGATATAAATATTTTAAGAATGCTCCAAATGATGAAGAATTTCATAAAGAATGTGTTAGATTACTATATGATATACATTATTTTGATTGTTTAAGAAGTGATCGTTCAATATCATGCAATGGTTTAGAAGCAAGAGTTCCATTTGCAGATAAAGATTTTATAAATTATTATTTAAGTATTCCAATTAGTTATAGAACATCTAAAGATAAATTAGAGAAATTAGTTTTAAGAGATGCATTTAAGGAAGATAATTTATTACCAGAGGATGTATTATTTAGACCAAAAGAGGCATTTTCGGATGGTGTAACATCAGAAAAGCGTTCATGGCATAAAATAGTTCAGGAGCATATAGATACTATAATAACAGATGAAGAATATAATTTAAATAAAAAAAAATTTAATAAAAATTTTCCTAAAATAAAAGAGAGTTATTTTTATAGAAAAATTTTTAATGAATATTATAGTAAATTTGAAAATGTTATACCATATTATTGGATGCCTAAATGGTGCGATAATATAAATGATCCAAGTGCAAGGGAGTTATAATTTTTATAGAATATTTATATTATATAAATAGGGTTAATTAATAAAATTTTAATATATAAATAATAATTAATAATGGATAAAAAACCATCTAATAAAATTTCTAATTTAGAAAAAGAAGATTTTGAAGGTAATGATGGTGATGGTGATCTTGATTTATATGATGAAATAAATGATTATAATGATAGTTCAGAAAGATTTGATGACTATCATATAAATCATATTGGTGGTAAAGAAGGAGATGATGATGATGATAATGATGATGATGATGATGATGATAATAAACAAAATATATATTTATTTCATTCAGATGCAGTTGGCGGTGAAGAGCAATCTGAAGAGCAATCTGAAGAGAAAACTAAAGATGATGAGAAAGATAAAGAGAAAGAGAAAGAGAAAGATAAAAAGAATGATGATGAGAAACCTAAACAGAAAGATGAAGGGCTAAGTAAAAAAGAATTAAAAAAGCAAAGAAAAAAAGAAAAAAGAGAAGAAAGAAGAATAGAAAGAGATAATAAATTTAAAGAAATAAATGAGAAAAATAAATATAAGATTAATAGAAATTTAAAAAAATTAGAATATAATTTAGGTAAAACTAGATTAGGAAGAGGATTAAAAAAAGGAGCTGATATGCAAAAAAAAGCTGTAAGAGCTACAGGTAAAGAAGTTGAAAAACGCTCCAGAATGGCAGCAAATATTACAGCTGGTGCATTTAAAAGTAGCTTATTATGGGTATTTTTCAGAATAGGAATGATTATAAAAGCATTAACAATTTTAATAATTTTAGTAATAGTAATAAGATTTTTATTAAAATTAAGAGAGAAATATCCAAGATATTCATTTATATCATCTGGATTAGATATATCTGGTAAATTTTCAAAAAGTATTGGATTAGATATAGAAATGAGTAAAATTGTTTCTAAATCTTTAACTGATTACATTTATAATCCTGATAATATTATAAATACAATAAGTAATACTAAACATTTAGAATATATTAAATTTAACTTATTTAATAAATATAATTACAATAATGCACTTTATAAATTATTGCGAAAATTTATAGTATATAAAGATGATATACTTAAACAAGGATTTAAAGATAATAAAGGAATTCAGAAAGAATACATTAATAGCTATTATTCAGAAAAAGTTATAATTCCTGGTGAACTGAATATTACAGAAGATGGAATAAATTTAGAAAATAATGATAATGGATTTATAAATTTTTTAATGGAATTATTATTAGAAACTGATAATATAAGTTTTGAAATTGATACTAATTTAATAAGAGATGCTATTGTTATTAAATATATACATTCCCTATATATATATGAACCTGATACTAGTTATAATAATGATTATAATAATAATAATATTCTTGAAATAAATGGTATAATCGAAAAATTAAATATGAGTTATGATGATATTAAAAATACATTTGAAGATATATTAAGCACTAAAAATATTATTAATCAAGATGCATCTGAAAATATATTTTATAGAAATGTATTATATTATATAATATACGTATTTCAAAATGTATTACAAAATATAAATGATAATAGTATTGAGGATAAAGATTTTTATAAAGATGGTATTATGAAAAATACTATAATTAATCAACTTAATAATATTGATAGAGGTCAATTAGAAATTTTAGAAGAGAATAATCCATTATCATATATCGATATTGATGTTGATTACAATAATTTATATATAATGAATATTTATGGAAAATATTTACATATGCCAGATAGTTTTAATGTAAATGAATCTAGTGTAAATATTACATTATTTAAAGATATTTTTGATGCAACAGATATATCTACATTTATTCCTAATTTAAATTTAAATTATGATAATGAAGAAAATAATATAAGTATAGCTGATTTATCATCAATTTTAAGAGAAGATATTAAATTATATTTAGATTATTTTTTAAATAGTAATGAGATAAAAAACAATTACGAATATATATTTAATTTATTAAATAATAATTGCGAAATAGATAAAGTAAGTAGTAATTGGGAAAAATGGGAAGATGTATATGATGATTATAAATTTTTTTTAGATACAATGATAAATTATAAATACAAAACAGAAAATATTTTAATAAATAAAATATACGAATTAGATAATAATAATGGAGAAGACTTATTTAATTCTTATGATATAAGTAATATTAATAATGATGAATTATCATTAGATGATAGAAAAAATTTATATTTTAATATGAATTTAGCAGAGAAAAAAACAAAAAGTATATTAGAATTATTTAATTCCTTTATAGTCATTGAAAATTTTAATCAGAATTATGAAAATGTATTAAATAATACAGATTTTGAAGAGAATAGTTCTAAATTATATGAATTCTTATTAGAATATTTATGGAATTTTGAATATTTTATAAATTTAACATATTATTCAAATATTAACTCAAATAATCCTAAGTATATATATATAATTGAAGAACAATCTAAAAATGTATTTTTAAATAATTATTATAAATCATTACAATTATCATTATATTTTAGGGATAAAGATATAATAAATAGCACTATTTATATTAAAATTTTATATAAATTAAATAATTCAAATAATACAAATGTTGAAATTAAACAAAAATTAAAACATATTACTGGATATTATTTATCATTTATGGAAATAAAATTATTTGCAAATTATATTAATGATTTAAGAGAATATAAAAAACTTAGAACTGGATTTAATATAATAAATGATTATGTTAAACCAGAAGTAAAATATTATTTCAAAACTTTATTTATGAATAATATTTTTAAGAAAGATATGTCTTTTAATAATTTATATAATATACAAATTAAATTATATAAAAAATTAAGAGAAATTATATTAGACCCATGCACATATATGTTTACAAAAAAATTAAAAAAAAATTGTTCAAATTATAAAATCGATATACCTAATGAATTATTTACAAATAATAAAATAGAAGAATTTAAAAATATTGAAGAACCTTTTTTAGGTGGTCTTAAAAAAGCTCTTAGAAGTGCTTTAAAACCTATAGGTAAATTTATAGCGGATGCATTTAGTGCAATACCTGTATTTAGAGAATTTTTAAAAATACTTCACTTTATTATTGCAGCACTTAAAGGAATAAAGGGTTTAGGTTTTGGAGATATTTTATTTTTAATTTTAGGAGCCATTTTATATTTTAGTGGTTTAATTGTTGGACTTATATTTTTTACTACTAAAAAATGGGGTATTGCTTGTATTATATTAATGATTATTGTTGTTCCTTTAGTATTTTTCATATGTATTTTAAAAGGATTTTTCGTATTAATTATAACTGCTGTAATTATAATATTAGGGACAATAGTATATTTAATAGACCAAATATTAAATGCTCTATATAATAAGACACTTAAAGAAGAGTCTTCAAACAATGATAATAGTAAATTAGTAAAAAGAATTAATAATAATAATATATTTTCTAAATTTATTTATAGAAGATTTATAGCTTGTGAAAATAATCCTCATTCATGGTATAAAAATAGTAGATATGATTTAGAAAATAAAAGCTCAAGAGGTTTCTTTTGTAGGAAACCTTGTGTAAGTAATTATAGATTATCAGATGATTCTAATTTCTGTGAAAAAGCTCCTACTAATGTGCCTTATTATTGTCCACAACCATTATTATTTAGATATTATCGTAATGAACCTATATATGGTATTAATAATATCGAAAAATTTATTAGTAATAATTATCCAATTTTATTATTATCTGACAATAACAAACAAATTGAATTTATTAATAAATTTAAAAAAGATAAACAAGAATATTATAATAGCTGTATGAATCCAAATAATACATTTTATCAAAATTACAATCCAATTGGTAAAAATATATGTGCTTATGGTAATTCTAATAATTATAATTCAACTGATAGTAGTGAAACTAAGAATATTAAAAATAATATCAGTTTAATATGTAAACAAACTTATTGTCAAAATGGTAATTATGAAAATTTCTGTTATAAATATGATAATATAGAAGGAAATTCTACTACTGATATTTTAAATGATAATAATAAATTAACAAAATATCTTAAATATTTAATATTTATTATATTAATATTTGCATTTAGTAGTTACTTTATTAATTTAATTAATAGTGTAACTCACGGACACAATATTAAAAATCCTCTTAATATTAATTTATTAGATAAAATAAATACATTAGATTATAAAGGTTTTAATAATTTTATGAATAATATTAGAACTAGATTACCTAATATGAATAGAATGCTTATGAGAAGAAGAAGAAGATAATAATATTTAAATTATTATATAAATTTTTTTATAATTATAATTATTTATAATTATTATTAAAAATTATTTTTTATTAAAATTTTATATAAATTATTTTTTATTAAATTTATTTTACATTTCCATTGCACTAGATTCACTTGCATTTGTTGTAGGCTGATTATTATTAGGAGTATTTCTCTTCATATTAAAATTACGTGTATTTCTATAAATTTGATTATCGCATAATAGAGGACCTCCAAATACACCAGTTATATTAGCACCTTGAAGGCCATTTGTTCCTTGTTCTACATCTAGAGAAATATATTCACCTTTCGTAAGAGTGCGGAAATTAGAATTCTTTGGCTTAATACCACTATGATGAATAAAAATATCCTTGCCTTTATTATCTCCTTCACTTACAATTGTAGCAAATCCATATCCAATTTTACTATTAAACCATTTACAGTTACCAATATATTGACCAAAATTTGTTGATTGTTCAAATGTTTCCATATCTGTCATTTTTATAAATTATTATGTTAAAACTTTTAAATAAATTTTGTTATATTTATTTAATAAATATGAATAAACTCGTGCTATTTTTAATTACTCTTATAATTATTATATATATTAACTATTATAATAAATATAATAAAAATTTTCAAATAATTCAATTAACTTCTGATAAAATTAATCAAGATATATTACATGAAAAATTACCTATTCTCTTAGAAGACCCTATTAGTAATCCAAATGATTTTATATATGTTCTTTTTACATATGAATATATATTCAAAAAATATTTTAAATATAGTAAAAATAAATTTTCTAATAATGTTAATAAAAATTTAGCACATTATTTAATATTTTATAACTCTTCTGATAATGAAATACCTATATTTATTTCACATCCTAAA
>MDTG01408016.1_pt1 | contig 14383 bp, 13 predicted proteins | sample 811421 | NCBI WGS metagenome assembly MDTG01 (sample SAMN05326645, study PRJNA326480) | marine metagenome | isolation source: seawater | place: Pacific Ocean: South East | collected 2011
AAAAATGCTTCGATTAAATGGTTATAAAAACTTTGAAGGAGTTGATAACAATAAATTTGCTATATCCTCTTGTTTTAATAATGGATTTAAGAAGGTTAGGAAAGCAGATTTGTGTAAACTCCCTTTTAGGAAGTCATCTACTGATTTTATTTTAGCTACTGATGTAATTGAACACATAGATAACGATGTGGAAGCTGTTAAAGAAATTAAACGTATTTTAAAAAAAAATCATCACGCAATTATTACTGTCCCAGCCTTCAATTTTCTATGGAGTAATCATGATGAAATTGCCGAACATAAAAGAAGATATACAAAAAAAGAGCTTTTACATATATTGCAAATAAACAATCTAAAGATTGAAGAAATTTTTTATTTTAATTATATTTTATTTGTTCCAATAATACTTGTTAGAATATTTCTTCGTTTATTTAATATTAAATATGAAAGCGATAATAATATTAACACAAATCTTTTAAATAAAGTTTTAAAGAAGGTTTTTCTTTTTGATATAAAAACAGCTCGAATCTTAAAACCATTTTTTGGAGTATCAATTTTTGCTTTAATAAGGAAATAAATACTATTTTCTTGAAAGGTCTTTTCTAAAAAAGTCTCTAAGAAAAAAAATAGCTCCAACTATTGAAAATGAAAATTTTAAAAAATAGAAATTTAATGTCAGAAATAATGCATCATTAGAGTTAAGCCCATAAAATTTATAAAGTGAGAAACTTGAAATCTCTGTTGCTGAAATACCTAAAAGTGAAAAAGGAATAATACTTAATATCGATGAAGAACTTATTATGAAGCCAGAATGAAAAAAATCAAAACTAATATTGTGGAAAATAATAACTAAGAAAATACAAATAACTAGACACAGTTGACTAACTAAAGAATATGAAATTGCTTTTAAGTATCTTTTATAATCCAAATTATTTAAAATAAAAGTATCAATAAAACTAAATCTTTTAAAAAATGAAAAAATAAATTTCAACAACATAGGTATAGATAATAGAAGAAGAAGAAAAACATATTTTTCATATATGCATACAAGAAAAAAGAATGTTAAAATTATAAAAGAAATCAATCCCGTTAATCTGTCAAGAATAACTAAATTCACGACTTGCGTGTTTTTAAAAGATCTTAGAATATTCTTGAGTTTTGCAAATCTATAGATGTCACTTCCAACACCAACTGGAAGAAAAAAAAAGAAAAAAAAGCTTTGTATGTTTAATCTTACAATATTTAAAAAATCAATTTCTTTGTTTAAAATTATCTGAAATCTTAATGAAGCAATTAAAATATTGAATAAGAAAAATAAAAACGAAAAAAAAAAAACTGTTAACTTTTTCTATAAAATAAGTAAATTCACTTTTAGATGTGATTTTTAAAAAAAGAAAGATACCTAAAATTAAGAGTAAAAAGTTTATAAAAGTTTTTTTTTTTTCGTCAATTTTTATCATTTTGAATTTTATCATTAATAATTAACTTAGTTTTAAACAATAAAACTTTAAAAACACTTTGTTTTTAATAAAAAATACCTAAGATTAGTTTTAAATCTATCAAAAAATGAAATATTTATTTTTTTTTTAATTTTTTAAGAGATTTTTTACTTAAATGAAAAACAGGCATAATATTTTAATAATGATTCCAACTTATAATGAGAAAAGTAATGTAAAAATTCTTGTTTCAAAGTTAATCAATCTTCATAAAGATTTAGATATTTTATTTGTTGACGACAATTCTCCTGATGGAACAGGACTTTTAATCGATAAATTAACGAAAACAAATAAAAAGATTAAAGTCATTCATCGTAAAAGCAAACTTGGTATTGGAAGTGCTCATTTAGATGGAATTAACTGGGCATATAAAAATAGCTATAATAAATTTATAAGTTTGGACGGGGATTTAACACATTCACCAGAGGATATTAAAAAGTTTCTAAAAAGAATTGGAAAAAATGCTGTAATCATTGGATCAAGATTTATAAAAAAGAATAGTTTAAAAGATTGGTCTATAAATAGAAAAATTTTAACGCATTTAGGACATTTTATTACAAAGAAGTTTTTAAAACTTCCATTTGATGCTACTGGTGGTTTTAGAGTTTATAATTTAAAAGTAATTGATAAATCGATTTTCAAGAAAATTAGTTCTCGTGGGTATGCATTTTTCATTGAAAGTCTTTTTATTCTTCATAAAAATAAATATCATATTACAGAAATACCAATTGTACTACCCAAAAGGACATATGGGAGTTCAAAAATGAAGCTTTCAGATATAGCTATAACAGTCATGATAATTATTAAATTATTTTTTTTTAGAATATTTTTTTCGAAGAAATATTTGTTAAAATAATATATTAGTTTATTCAAAATCGTTACTATTTAGTTTATCTGAAATTAATTTTGCTATCATCTGTTTGAAATTTACAGATGGCTTCCATTTACAAAGCTTTTTTAATAGAGAAGCATCACCAAGTCTATAATTTAAAACTTTAAAATTTTCTTTTGATGTTACATATTTTTTGTAATCTAAATCAAGATAGTCATAAGCTGTTTTAGCGAAGTCTCTTACACTAAAAATATTTCCGCTTGAGATAATAAAGTTTTTTGGTGTTCTGTATTTTAAAATTTTATACATTGCGTCAATATAATCTGGAGCATACCCCCAATCAGCTTTAAAATTTAAATTATGTAAAATTAATTTTTTATCACTTCCATGAAAATTTCTTATAGCATGTGAGATAATTTTTTTACTTAGAAAAATATTTTTTCTTAAATCAGATTCATGATTATATAAAATTCCACATGATGTAAATATATTCTCATTAGTTCTGTAAAAATCGCATAATTTCATTGAAGCGACCTTAGCTATACTATAATGACAACCTGGTTCCATAATAGTTTTTTCAGTTTGCCTGACTTTACTTGGTTTGAAGATAAATGATGATGAAGCAAAAAAGAATTTGGTTGTTTGAGAAAATTTTTTTAAACCTTCTAAAAAAAAAAGTACACTTAGATAATTAATTTTATAATTAAGTTCTAAATCTATATTTTTTCTGTTTTCAGATGAATGATGATATGCAGCCAGAAAATATATTTGATCAGGTTTAAGTTTTTTAATTAAATTTTCAACAAATCTTCTTGAAGTTATATCCGAATTTTCTTTTGATAAACCCCAAACATTATAATCCAATTTTTTTAGATAATTATCTAAAATTTTACCATCTTGGCCATTACAGCCAACAATAACTACTTTTTTTTTCATTTTGATTTTACTATTTGTTGTTTAGGCAAAGGAAATAAAAGGTCAAATTTTCTATATTTGGAATTTTTAATAAAAAATTCTTTAAAATGCCATGGTAATATCATCAATAAATCAGGGTTTTGTTTTAAAACATTAATTTCATCAACAATTTCAATCCAACTACCTGGAGTAAATTTATTAAATTTTTCTGGATTAATTTCACCTATAAAAGGAACAATATTACTATCTATATTACAATATTGAAGAATCACATTTCCTTTGGTTGAAGCACCAATTCCCATAATCTTTTTTCCTTTATTTCTTTGATTCAGTAAAAAATTATGAAAATCATCTCTAAATTTTTTTACTTTATTACTAAATTCTTTAAAAACCTTTTTCCCTAAAAATCCATTTTCCTTTTCAAATTTAAGAATATTTTTTACATAATTTGGCGTTGAATAATGATTACTGTCAATATTACATACAGTAACAGCAAAGCTCCCTCCATTGACTTCATTGAAATCAACATCGATTATTTTCAAACCTACATTCTTCATTATCCAATTAATCTGAAAAAGAGAATAATATTCTAAATGTTCATGACAGACCGTGTCAAAAGACAATTTTGAAATCATTTCAGGAAGATAACTTTGCTCTAAAACCCATATCCCATGAACTGGGTCTAATACTTCCTTAATTTGTTCCGCAAAATCTAAGGGATTGTCTAAGTCGTAAAACATTGCAAAAGATGTAATTACCTTTATCTTTTTATTACCAATACAATTTTTTAAGACTTGTTTTGAAAAAAAGTCATTCACTATGACTATATCATCTTTATAAAAGTTTCTAAACTTCTCTGCTGTCGGATCAATTCCTATCTTGATAACATTTTTATCGTAATTAGATAATGTTGTTCCATCATTTGAACCTATATCTACAACTATATCATTGTTATTAAATTGAACTATTTTTTTTATTTTTAAAATTCTTTTTTGTAAATGATCAACCATACTTTGATTAAGTCCTGATCTATAACCATAATCATTTGAATACATAAGTTTTTTTTCAACTGAATGTTGTAGTTGAATAAGATTACAGACATTAGAATCACCATGACATTTAACTAATTTAAGAGGAAAGGTTCTAATTTGTTGTATTTCTGATTTTTTAGGGAAAATACTTGTTAAGTATTGTTCACCAAGGTCTAAAACCTCAACAAGAATGTTGTTATTGCAAATTCTACATTTATTAATTTGTTTTATCACGATTATAAATTTAATAGGTTTAGGAATACAACATACTACCATTTAACAATAAAAAATTCTAATTTTACTCATTAAAAATAATATGAGATTATACATATCTAATAGATAAAATAGTACGATCCTTTTTCATCATACCATCCAAATGGTTCGGTTTTATTAACGGTATGAAAAGTATAAAAGACAAAAACAAGAAAATATATTAAAATTGTATATTCTTTATTTTTGATCTTGAAAAAAAAATTTCTATTTATTTCAGCTATAAAAGGTAAAAAAACTAAAAAGCTTGAATAAACCATTCTAGATGTAACTGGGGAATAAAAAGAGAAAAACAAAACAGCAAATATTGAAAAAAAGAATGAAACTTTTGCTAAATCTTTGTAGAAAGCATTTAATTTTATCTTAGAAAATATAATTGGAATAAAAAACAAGAAAACTATAATCCACGAATGAATGAGAGAATGATAGAAAGTTCTTAAAATAGAATCTCCAAAAAATACTATGGTACTAAACAAGCCTTGAGAATAAAATTTTTCTTTTAGTATATAATAACCAAAAGTTTCCTGAACCATATCGTAAACTAAAATATTTGTATTATGGACCATACAAAAACAAAACCAAACAAAACTAGGAAAAATAAATATTAAAAAAGAAAGAAAAAAATTTTTAAGAAGCAAAATATAAGTAAAATCTACTTTATTTTTTCTCGACCTAACAATATATGAAAAGAAAACTGTTACAAAAGCTAAAAAAAAAATATAATAAAAAAGCATCAAAAATCCACTAATCAAACAAAAAGTTAAATATTTCTTTTCGAAATCGTTATCTTTTAAAATTTTTGAAGAAAAATAAATAGTTAAAATTGGACATAATATCCTAAATATTTGTGGACCTGGGGAGAAAAGAAATTGTTTGTTTACATCATTTATAAGAATAATTAATCCAATAAGAATAATTATTTGAGAGGTAGATTCCTTTGATAATAGTTTTATACCGAGCGTAGAAATATAAAAATAAAAACAAGAAATTAAAATAAGACTATGAAACAGTAAGTAACCTATATAGATAGGAATAAAACTCCCAAAATCACCTGTGGAATCTTCAATTGACTGATTTATATTTAACTGTTCATAAACAATATTTAATGATGATTTTACATTAGATTCTAAATTATCAGTAAAATCACCTAAGCTCTCCCAAATTATGATTATAGGTTTAGATATTAACCATACAATGGTTGTGCTTCCAGGTGTTGCTTGTTCAACATTCCCAGGAGTGAGATTTCTTCCATTTACAACCCTCTTGTTTTCAAATAATAAAGCTGGGTTATTAGCCAATCTTAAATAGATCCCAGTATCGCAATTGAGTGTTACTCCCAAATTAAATGGAAGATCAATATTTCTTGCACAATTCTTAGATTGAATCTTGTCTGGTACTATAGGACCATTCAACAGTCCCAAAATAAAGATTATAGAAAGAAGCAATAATCCATAAAAATACCTATGCTTTGAGACCCACATATAATATTTAATAACATTTAACCTATTTTTTTATAAGAACTATTTATTTTTAAAAAATTAACTAAAAAATAAGATTATCTGTTTCTTTAACCTTAAGAAATCTCATTTTAATGGACTGTGCCATTATATGCATAATTGACTGGTGAATATCTTCAACAATCCCATAGTTTTTCGAGGGAACATTAAGACTAACCTTACTTAGTTTATTTGCTTTACCACCATTAAATCCATTAAGGCTAATTGTTATCAAATTATTATTATTTGCCCACTTAATTGCTGAGATAATATTTTTAGAGTTACCCGATGAAGATATTGTTAATAAACAATCGCCGTTATTTGCTAATCTAGAAAGTTGATATGCATAGATTTCTTCAAATTCCATATCATTACTTATTGCGGTTATAATTTCAGAATTTGCTGAGAGTGAAATAATTTTTGGGAGAAGTTTTGTGTCAGTACCTACTCCTTTCTGGTGATCACATAAAAAATGATTAGAAATCGCTGAAGATCCTCCATTTCCACATACAAAAAGGTTTTTCTTATCTTTATAACATTTGACAAGAATATTTGTTATTTCATCTATCTTTTGTATATCTATCTTTTTATGTATTTTTGAAATTTCATTGAAATAATTGCTAGCATATTTGGAAGTGTTTTTAGAAATATCGATTGGAAATCTTTTCATTTCCGTTTAAATGAAATTTACATGTTGAGTAAATTTTGTTGAAGCTTTTAACTCATTTACTCCGTTAATATGATTATTTAGTGCCTCATTAACTTTATGTTGAAGGCATAAAGTTCCACACATTGTTTGAGCATTAAAGTCTCCAGATGCTAAATGATTCATAACTTCCCAATATGCGTCTGATTTCCAGATTTCCTTGAATCTTTTTTGGCATATGTTGCCAATATGATATCTTTTGTATTTTTCATTAAAAAGCATACCGCATGGTGCTACGAGTCCAGAACCAGAAATCTGAATCATAAAAGGTGCCCCGTAACATTTACTATATGATCTTTTTTCACCAGATTTTATCTTTGACCACTTTATCTTAACTTTATAATTTTTATCAGAAAATAATTCGGCTTTCTTTAAGAGATCATATAAACTTTCATAACCTGAATAATTTACTCCTAAATCACCATCTTCGTTGTCACTACAATGTTTTATTATCAAATAATCTGGTTGAAGTTCTTTACCTAATTTGGATAAAGGTATAATTTGATCAGCATACTCTGGCATTAAAACCATCTGCAAACCTATTGTAACTGATAAGTTATTTTTTTTTTTTAATTCAACCATATCTTTAATATTTTGAACAACCCTGTCGAAATATGATTCTTTTACTCCCATTATTTCAGCATATCTTTTTCTTTCGCCAGCTGAAATATTTATTCTTATGTAAGTAAGATGTGGCAAAACCTCTTCAAGCTTATCTTTTGTTAAAACAAAACCATTCGTTCCTACTGCCATAGAGATGCCTAATTCATTTCCTAATTGGACACTATCTATGAATACAGGAGAGATTGTACTTTCTCCATCTGAAACTAAACTTATAGCTTTAACACCAATTTCTGATGCATCTTCAATAAATTCAGTAATTACTCTTTTGTTAATTATTGATCTATCATTTTCTTGTAACATTGCATAACAAAAGTGACATCCATAGTTGCATGCTCTAGTTAAAGCCATGTCAATAGTAATCGGGGCTATTTTTTCACCCTTTTCCCACTGAGCTACTCTTTCCATATGCCACTGGATCTTAGTACCATCAAGAATTAATTCTTCATTTTCGTTTTGCATTAACATTAAATAAAAATATCATATATTTAACGACAAAAATTAAATTTTATAAATTTTTAATTTATAACCTTCTTATTTTACTTAAATCTTTTTTTTCCTGATATAAAATTTGAAGTCCTCTTACCAAGTTATGTTTCACAAACTTTTCTAAATCTCTAATTAAATTCGACTTCTCAGTTGAAGTTAATTCACCATCAACATTTACAAATATCCTCATAGGGTGACCATTTAAGTCATCCTCTAAATAATCAAAAATTATAGAAGAGGTATTTTCGTTTTGAGTATTGAACTTTACGATACTTTGTTTGCAATAATTTATTCTTGATTTTTCAGACAATGATATCCATGCCATTTTTTCTTTTTTAATAGACGATCTATTTTGGAAGATATTTTCATTACAGATTTTTTTTAAAACATTATGAATAAAGTAAACCTCATCTCCAAAGTTTGTAGGTAAATTTATCCCATCAACCTTGCTTTTTGTAATCTCAGTAAGGTGTTCTATTAATTCATCTAATCCATAGCGTAAAATATTATCAACTTTTTGTCCAAAAAATATTTTATTAAACAGAAACTGCATTCCTAGTAAATACTTATTTTTTGTGACTATGTTTAAATGTCTAAAAAGTCCCTCCTCTGATTGCTCAAAATCTACATTGATATCAGTAATTTTCAAAGATACGGTTTTAGAATTTTCAAATAACTGTGGTTTTTTTTTTGATAAATCTTTGTAAACATTCAGTAAATAGTATTTTATTTTATTTTTTGTAGAGTTATTAAAGGTTTGACCATAATTATATTTATTTTGGTTAAAATTATTTTTCCTAACCTGATCAATTATCTTCTGTTCTTTATTGGTATAGATAATCTTATTTATCGATAGTAAATAACTATCATTCATATCGACCACATCCAAATTTTTAAAAAAACTTTCTATAGATTTCTTAGAAGAATTTGTGAAGTTTTTCTTATTTACCTCAATATCAAAACTTTCTACCCCATTATCTTTTAGAGAAAAGTACAAGCTTTTGAAGCTTTTAAAAAAATCCTCATTTGGTACCCACAGGCTTAAATAAGCGTTTTCTGATCCGTGTTTTCTGAGTTTAGATACAAGATTTTCATTAAACTCCTTGAAAATCTGATCATAATTAAGTTTAATTTTCATTTAGTTATCATCTTTATAGAAATAGTTAATCTTGCTACATATATTAATTATATCTTCTTTTTTGAGAAATTGGTTAATTGGCAAACTCAAAATTTTTTTTGATTGTTCCTCGGTATTGGGAAGTCTTGTACTTTTATATTTTTTTATAAAAAATTTCTGTTTGTGAATGGGAATTGGGTAATGAATATTAGATTCAATATGATTATTCAATAAAAATTTCTTCAATTCGTCTCTCTTTTTAACTTGAATCACAAACAAATGATAGGTATCTCTAGACCCTTTTCTGAGATTTGGATAGTAAAAGTGTTTTTTATTCAAATAATCTAAATATAAATCAGCATTTCTTGTTCTTTGTGAAATTATAGATTCAATTTTTTTAAGTCTAAAGTTTAAAATAGTTGCTTGAATTGAATCTAATCTTGAAACAGTACCCCAAAATTTTATATTATCTCTGTTAATATGACCATGATTTCTTTTTAATTTTAAGAAATTAAAGATTTGCTTGTTGTTTGTTGTAATAAATCCCGCATCTCCCAAAGCATTTAAATTTTTTAATGGATGTGCTGAAAATGCTGAACAATCACCATAACATCCACTAAATTTATTATGAAAAGTTGAACCAAATGACTGAGCAGAATCTTCAATTATTTTAAGGTTATACTTCCTAGCCATTTTTAAAATTTTATCCATCTCGCACATTCTACCAGTAAGATGAACTGGAATTATTGCCTTAGTTCTTTTATTAATAACAGATTTAATTTTAGATGAATCCATAGTTTGATCATTTAAAACATCAATAAAAACTGGTTTAGCACCAACAGCATTTATTGCAGCTCCAGTGGCTATATAACTATTTGATTGAGTTATTACTTCATCACCAAATCCAATATTTAGAGACAAAAGTGAAAGTATTAGTGCATCTGTTCCAGAGTTTACTCCTACACAATATTTAACTTTCAAATAATCGCAAACTCCTTTTTCAAATTTTTCTAACTCTTCAGAAAGTATATATTTACCACTTAAAAGTACTCTTTCAATTTTTTTAATTAACTCTTTTTTTTCTTCTTGGAATTGCTTAGAAAGGTTAACATAAGGAATCTTAGTTTTTTTCTTTTCGTTCATAGAAATCCTTTACTGTATCAATTACATAGTCTAATTGATTTTTTTTTAAATGTTGGTCAACAGGAAATGTTATAATATTTTTAGAATGATAGTCTGTAACCGGAAAAGATCCTTTTTTATAACAAAGTTTCTTAAGAGCTTTTTGTTGATAAAGGGGAATCGGATAATGAATTTTTGCCTCTATATTTTTCTTTAAACAGTATTTCAAGAGTTTATCTCTATCCTTTGCAAATACTATATACAAATGAAAAACTATCTTCATATTTTTGGGTCTAGGTGGAACCTTGATACCATCAATTTTAATGAATTTTTTGTCATAATAATTAGCATTTTTAATTCTCTTTTTTGCTATATCTTTGGTTTTTGGAATAAGCCAATTTCCAACAACAGCTTGAATTGTGTCTAATCTTGAATTGTAACCAAGTATCTCAATTTCATCTCTGTTTTTTAATCCATGGTTCCTTAAAAGCTGAAGTTTTTTATATATATTTTTTTTTTTTGTAATAATCACTCCACCATCAGACCAAACATTAAGATTCTTTAATGGATGTAAAGAAAAGCAACCTGTTTCACCCCAAGTTCCCGCAATCCTTTTATTCTGTGAAGCTAATATTGATTGACAGGCATCCTCAATAATAAATAGACCATACCTCTTTGCAATCTTTGATAATTTTTCCATGTCAGTCATGTATCCAGTAAAGTGAACTGGAACTATTGCTTTAGTTTTGTTTGTAATTAATTTTTCTATGAGATTAACATCCATACAAAATGTATCATCACAATCAACTAAGATTGGCTTAGCACCAATTTCACTAATAGCGCCAACAGTAGCAATAAAAGTATTTGAAGCTGTAATAACTTCATCACCAGGACCTATGCCTAATGCTTTTAGTGATAATTTTATTGCATCAGTACCTGAATTAACTCCAATTGCATACTTAACATTCATTAGTTTTGCAAATTTTTTTTCAAATTCTTTTAATGGTTTACCAAGAGTAAAATCTCCTGTTTTAACAAATTTCTTGATTTTGAAAAGTAAATCATCAATTTTTTCAAATTGTTGTGGTAAATATGAGTATCTTACTTTCATTAAAAAGGTCCTTTAAATTCAGGATTGGGAACATCTATTTCAGTGGATGGTAATTTTTTTTTATAATAACTAATTATTTTTTTTTTCAATTCAAGATTTAGATTGAGTTGTTTAACAACTTCATTAATAATTTCTTTGAATGAACTATAGTATTTTTTAGCCAATGATCTTGATGAGGGTGTTGGGTGATCTGGCAAACCAATTCTTGAAATTGACTTAATTTTATCAACTAACTTGTTCTCAGAAATTTGAGCAATTATTTCTGTTCCAATTCCATATTTTTTATAACCAGTTTCAACAATGAGAAGATTCTTTGTTTTTTTCAAAGACTGAATAATTAATCGTATATTTAATGGTCTTAAAACTCTCATATCAATGATTTCTGGGTATATTCCAAATTTATTCAAAATCTTTGAACTAAAAATCACTTCTGTTACATTGTAAGAATTTGCAACAATAGTTATATTCTGGCCCTTGATCAATAAAGCTGGTTTATCAATATTTACTTTATAATTTTTTTTTGGAACATAACCCCTAACATAATGAAACCATCTATGTTCAATTATTAAAACTGGATTAGGATCTTCAAGCGCAGACCACAGCATGCCTTTGGCATCATAAGGAGATGATGGCATTAATACCTTTAATCCAGGTATATGAGAAAAAATTGTTTCTAAACTTTGTGAGTGTGCTGGGCCTTGTCCCCAACCTCTTCCAACTATCATTCTTATAACGATTGGAATTTTATGAGTTCCATTAGAAACATAAAAGCTTTTAGCTGCATTATTAAAAATTTGTTCGAGTGACAAAAGAGCAAATTCAACTCTCTGGTGCACAAGTAATACTTTGAAATGATTCATTGACAAACCTATCGATATACCTGTTATTCCATTTTCAGAAACAGGAGACTCGATTATTCTACTATTTCCAAATTTTTTAAATAAATTAAGTGTTGTTCCAAATATTCCTTTTGGATCATTCACACCTTCACCAATAACAATAAAATTTTTAAATTTATCTAAGTATTGCTCTGTAGATTCTAAAATTGCCTCTGAGGCCGTAATGATTCTTTTATTTTTGTGCATAAATAAATTTGTCTAAGGTGTCAATTTTAGGAAACTTATCATTCTTTGCAAAAAGAAATGCTTCATCAATTTCTTTGTTTAACTTTAATATGATCTTATCTAAAGTTTTATTAGATAACCTTTTTTTTTTTTTCAAAAATTCTGTATACAAATTTATTGGATCATTTTTTAACCAGTAGCTAATTTCATTATTATTTCTATAATTTAAGTAATCATCATTATTTGGCCCACAATGCTCAACATTCCTATAAGTATCGAGTTGCAGAAAGAAAGGAGATGGATTCTTCTTTATATTACTAATTATATCTTTGGTTTTATAAAATATCTCCATAACTTTATTTCCAGACATTTTGTGTGACTTAATTTTATGACACTTTGCAAATCTTGTGAAATCATCATTTGGTTGCCTATTTTCAATATTGGTAAAACAAGAATATTTATTATTTTCACATACAAAAATTATCGGAAGATTATGAATTGAGGCAAAATTTGCCGCTTCGTGATAAACACCCTCCTCTACTGCTGCATCTCCAAAAAAAACAACAACAATATTTTTTTTCTTTTTTAATTTGAATGATAATGCTGCACCTACAGCAACTGGAATTATGGATGCTACAATTGGGACACTTAACATCATTCCGACGCTCACATCCATAAGATGCATTGAACCGCCTCGACCTCCACAACAACCAGATCTTTTACCGTGAAGTTCACATAACATAGCATTGAGATTACCAGATTTTGCTAAATAATGGCTATGACATCTGTGTGACGAATAGACTTGGTCCCCTATATTTAAAGATTGGCAAACTCCAACAGCACATCCCTCTTGACCAAGTGATAAATGAACAGGACATCGCATAAGTTGTTCAGCATATCTCTCTGAGATTTGCTTTTCTACCAATCTAATCCTAAGAAGATTAATAAGAATTTTTTTTTCTAGATTATTCATACTAAATTTAACAATTGCATAGTTTTAATATTAAAATACTTTGGGTCTTTAAGACTATTCTTTAACAAATTAGCTTCAAAAGCTTCGATTAAATTAGAGATAGCATCTTTAATTGAAAATTTGGGATTAAAATTTATCTTTTCTAAAATTTTTTTTGAAGAAATATGATATGATCTATCATCATTAGTTGTCTCAAATTCAATTGAAACATCTTTACCAACCTCTTCTTTTACAATATTTCCAATTTCTATCAAGCTAAGATTTTCATAACCCACATTAAAAATTTGCCCATCAACTAATTTCTTTTCAGAAGTAAGAACTGATAAATAAGCACTAACCATGTCTTTAATATGAATATTTGGTCTTTTTTGAGAACCACCGTGAATTATAAATTTCCTTCTATTGTATGCATTATTTGTTAGAATATTTACAATAACATCAAGCCTTGTTCTTCTGCTATAACCACAAACTGTGGCCGGCCTGAGAATAGTTGAACAAATTCTATCACCAGATTCATTTAATAAAATATCTTCGCATAATGCTTTAAATTTTGAGTAATCTGTTAATGGTTCCAAGGGAAGGTTCTCTGTAACATTTTGAACATTTTTTACCCCATAAACTGAAGAAGAGGAGGCATAAATAAATTTATCTATACATTTTTGTTTGCAAATTTTGATTAGAGGATAAAAACAATCATAGTTTATTGATTTACCAAGTTTAGGATTAAGATCAAAAGATGGATCATTGGAGATACAAGCCAAATGAATTACAACATTAACTGATGAAATAATATTGTCTAGTAAGTCTTTATCTCTTACATCTCCTTTGATTATAGTTAAAAGTTGAGAATTAATAATATCACTAAATAAAAATTTAGGATTTTCATATAAAAAAAGATCTAGTACTAATACCTCATATTTTTGTTTCAAAAGTCTCTCAACTAAAAGACTTCCAACATATCCACCACCACCAATTACTAAAATCTTCATATCAGAATTATTAACGACAAAACTCTATTTTAATACAGTCTCAATAAACCTCAAAAGTTGTAATTTTTTAATACTTGAACTGTGCCCTAAAATATTAACTTTTATCGCACCTGATACATTACCAATAAAACCTATATCGACTGGGTTAGTATTA
>MDTG01080283.1_pt1 | contig 14382 bp, 9 predicted proteins | sample 811421 | NCBI WGS metagenome assembly MDTG01 (sample SAMN05326645, study PRJNA326480) | marine metagenome | isolation source: seawater | place: Pacific Ocean: South East | collected 2011
AGCTCCTTGGCGCGGGAGCGCGCGAGCTCTTCGATCTCATCAGCGACCTCGCAGCCGCCGTAGTAGCGCCGCGAGGGGTAGCCCTCGGCATATTTGTCGGTCAGCCTGCTGCTGCCTGTCTCGCGAACCGCTGCAGAGCAGTGGTTCTCCGAGGCGATCAGGGTCAGCGTGGTGCTCTGGCGTTGGTCTTCGCGCTGCAGCCAGTCTGCTACAGCTGCGTCCTGGTGTCGCAGCGGATTCACGTGCAGGTCTTGTGTCGTCACAGTTGCGTCGAAGATAGGACGAGAGGGGTGCGCAGGCCAGCGTCGGAGCAGCTGTCCGCGCGGATCTATGTGAGCGATTTTCTTCCATTGGGAGGTCGTCGCGCGCGCGCGTCGGGTGTAATCGTCGCCGGCGCTAAGCACGAGCCGGGCGAATCGCCTGTCGCGGCAGTCTGCGGCCTGCGGCGCCTCCTACGACATCCTGCATTGAGCAAGCAACAAGACCAACTGCGCGCGTGGACAGCGCGCGATAGCGCGGATCTCTACCAGCTCTCCGCATGGGGCGGGGATACCTACGACGTTAACGACCGCGGCGAGCTGGTGGTCCGTCCGCACGGCCCCGAGCGGGGCCAGTTCTCCCTGCCTTCCTTGGTCGAGGACCTGCGAAGCCGCGGTATCGAGCTGCCGATGCTGCTGCGCGTCTCGGACATCCTCGAGCAGCGCGTCAAGGCGCTCGCCGGGACCTTCGACACCGCGATCAAGGCGCACGAGTTTAGCGGGCGTTATAGGCCGGTGTTCCCGATCAAGGTCAACCAGCAGCGCGACGTCGTGGAAGAGCTGGTCGACTTCGGTAGAGATCACGCGCTCGGGCTGGAGGCTGGCAGCAAGCCCGAGCTCTTGGTCGTGCTCGCGCACATGACCAACCCCGACGGCGTCGTCATCTGCAACGGCTACAAAGACGTTAGCTACATCGAGACGGCGGTCCTCGCCAAGAAGATGGGGCTGCACACGATCATCGTGATCGACCGGCTCGACGAGCTGCAGACGATCATCGAGGTCAGCGAGCGACTTGGGATGCGGCCGCACATCGGGGTGCGAGCCAAGTTGGCTTCGCGCGGCGCCGGCAAGTGGCAGGAGTCGGGCGGCGAGAAGTCCAAGTTTGGCCTCACCGCGGGCGAGATCATTGAGGTGGTCGAGCGGTTGGAGCAGGTGGGCATGCTGGACTGTCTCGAGCTGCTGCACTTCCACATTGGTAGCCAGATCACGTCGATCCGCGCGATCAAGGACGCGCTCAAGGAGGCGACGCGTTTCTACACGGAGATCTACAGGCTCGGCGCCGCGCTCAAGTTCTTAGACGTGGGCGGCGGCCTCGCGGTCGACTACGACGGCTCACAGACCAACTTTCACAGCTCGGCGAACTACTCCTTGCAAGAGTACGCCAACGACGTCGTGTTCGCCGTGCAGCAGGCGTGCGATGAAAAGGGTGTTCCGCACCCGGACATCGTCAGCGAGTCGGGGCGGGCGTTGACTGCGCACCACGCTATTTTGGTCTTCGACGTGCTCGGCGTCTCGCGTCAGCGTACGGACCCTCCCGACGAGGACCCAGCGCACGACAGCCCGCCGATCATCCACCTACGCGAGATCCTCAAGAGCCTGTCTCGCAAGAACGTCCTCGAGAGCTATCACGACGCGGTTCAGCTGAAGGAGGAAGCGACCAGCATGTTCTCGCTGGGCTACCTGGACCTGATGGGGCGGGCGATCGCGGAGCGGCTCTTTTGGGCGATCTGCGACCGGATCCTGCAGATCGTCCGCTCGCTCGAGCACGTCCCAGAGGAGCTAGAGGGCCTCGAGCGCGCGCTCGCGGACATCTACTACTGCAACTTCTCGGTGTTCCAGTCGGCGCCTGACCACTGGGCCGTCCAGCAGCTGTTCCCGACGATGCCGATCCACCGCCTGAACGAGCGGCCAACGCGGCGCGCGACGCTCGCCGACCTGACCTGCGACAGCGACGGCAAGGTGGACAAGTTCATCGACCTCCGTGACGTCAAGGACGTCCTCGAAGTGCACCCGGTCCATCCCGGCGAGCCCTATTACATGGGGATGTTCCTGGTCGGCGCCTATCAGGAGATCCTCGGAGATCTGCACAACCTCTTCGGGGATACCAACGCGATCCACGTCTCCGTCGACGACGATCACGGCTACCGAATCGAGCGGGTCATCGAGGGCGACTCGATCACTGAGGTGCTCGGCTACGTGCAATATGAGAAGCAAGAGCTCGTCAGGCGAATGCGCCGCCGACTAGAGGAGGCGGTGCGGGCGAGGCGCTTGGATATGCGCGAGTCGGCCTTGTTGATGCGTCGTTACGAGGAGGGCCTGGCCTCTTACACCTACCTCACGGACGACGACGCCAAGGTCGGGCGCGTCACGGGGCAGGCCCAGGGGGCGCCGCAGCCTCGTGATAATGCTGGCGATAGCGCGTTCCTCGGTGACACTATGTCGGTCTCTCAGCCGCCGGGCTGACCATGAATCGGCGTCCGCGTCACGGCGACGTGATCGCGCGCTGATCGTGGCCGAACCGTGGAATCAAACGACCTGCAATGCACGCTGCTGTCTTCGTCGACTTCGAGAACCTGTTCCTCTCGCTTAAGAATCGTGAAGAACTGAGCGGGTTACGGATCCGAGAGCTCTCGCTCGGCATCCTGGATCATCTCAAAGAGCGCTTGAGCAAGGACAAGGCGCCGATGGTCCTTGGACGCAGCTACGCTGCGTTCGACACCTACCCGGGCATGGAGGTGGCGCACGACCTCGCGCTGATGGGCTTTGATCCGCAGTACGTGTTGGTCGGGCACGCAGGCAAGAATTCGGCGGACGTCCAGCTCGCGTGTGATGTCTGCCGCGTCTTGTATCGACGCCCCGATATTGACGCGATCGTCATCGTTAGTGGGGATCGAGACTTCATCCCGATCGCGCGGCAGGTGTTGGAGGAGAACCGTGAGTTGCGCGTCGTCGCGATTCCGGACAGCACCTCAGGTGACCTGCGGATGCGGGTCGGCAAAGATCGATTCTGGAACGCGCTGGATCTCATCGATGTGAAGCCCGCGGTCGAGGCCGCGCCGTCGGTCGCAGATCAGACCGTCGTCGCGAGCGCCGACGAGGCGCAGTCGGCCGTCTCTGGTGGCGTCGGCGAAGACGTCATCGACGCGCACAAGGCTGAGATCGTGGGGCATATCCCGGTCACCTGGCGCACGGACGAGCTGCCGAACGACGACAACGTTGGCGAGCGACTGGAGCAGTGCATCGAGCTGATCCTGATCGCGCAGGCCCGGCACGGGAGCTCAGAGGTGTGGCTGTCGCCGTTCCTCAAGGGGCCGATGAGTCAGCACTTCAGCGGCCTCGTTCACCCGGAGCGGCGGGCGCTGATCAACGAGCTGCGGCTGCGCGGCGCGATCCGTATCGAGGAGCGCGAAAACCAGTACGCCGATCACCCTTATTCCGTCATTGTGCTGGATGAGGCCCACGCGATCGTGCGGTCTGCTGCCGAGCGAACGAGGCAATCCGACGAACAGAACTGATGCAGCGAAACCTCTTAAGCTTTCTCTCTTTCGGGTGCGTTGTAGCGCTTGGTGGCGCGCCTGTCGTAGCGCAGTCGTTCCAGGACATGGTCGATTCCCGCAACGCGGCGCAGCCCTATTCATCGATCTTCCAGGTCGAGCTGGGCGCCATCGGCGTGAGCAGCGACAGCGCTGGCGTCGACGCTGAGCAGCGCGGCCTCGGCGACGAGATCAGCTGGGACGCGAAGCTCTACTATCGTGACGAGGCGTTCGGCTCGCGTCGTGGGACGCTCGAAGCCTACGCCGGTCGCGACGGCATCTTCGCTGGGTTTACGGACGGCAAGTTGATCGGCGACGACACGGTGACCAGGCTAGAGCTGCGGGCGCGGCCCTGGATGTTTTACCGCGACGGCTTCTACGTCGACGATGAGCTGCGACCGAACGGCTTCTACGAAGGATCTGACTACGAGAGCTACCTGGGCTTTGGGCGCGAAGCCAGCGATGGCTTGTACATCGAGTTCGGGCCCTACTACCGTCGGCACGAGTTTCGGGCGTCTGACCGGACGAACGTCGCGGGCAACATCTTTACGCTGCCCGAGGACTTCGACTCATACGGCGGGCGTCTCTACCTGGAGCAGCGCGCGGTCCAGATGGACCGACGACGCGGCATGCCCCAGCAAGGCTTTGTGCTGACCTTGGTGGGCGAGCGCGAGTGGATCGGCGCGTCGCAGCCGTTCGGCACTGCGCTCAATACAACCAGCCTGCCTAGCGCTGTCTGGCGCGCTCGAGGCCGGCTGGAGTGGTACATCCCCGGATCGGACTCATTTACGTGGGAGGTGTTCGCCAACGGTGGCGTGCAGGATGAGCGCGACCGCGTGTTTAACTTCGAAGGACAGCGTCCGATCGGGAACGAGTGGGGCGACGCCCAGGTGCGGCTGCGTTGGATGATCGGCGACTCCGTCACGATCACGCCCTTCGTTCACGCCCAGTATTCGACGGTCGCGACCGAAGACGGCCTCGGGTCGACGAGCGACTTCTTCCTCGGTGGCGGCGCCGAGACCTACTGGCATCTCGGCCAGACGTTCTCGGTTCACGGCTACTACTCGTTCCTGGACAACGAGAACCGCCCCTCCATCCGCATCGACGAGGATCTTCGGGGCCAGCACATGTTCTACCTCGGCGTGATCATGCGTTTCGGCGCGTCGCGGCGCTGATTCGACGCGGCGGCTCCGCGCCGCTCACTGCGCCAACCAGCCGGAGTAGGTTGTCTCGACCTCGCGCTGGCCGTCGTTCCAGATGGTCTTGCGGCGGTGCGGCACGCGCAGGCTGCCGGCGCGGCGGTAGTCGCTCCACTCTTCGCGAATATGCACGAGCGTGTCGTCTGCGAGGCGCTCCCAGGATTCGACGACGCGGATCAGCCGCGACTCGGTGTCGATGTGCACGCGGAGGCGGTCGAACTCGTCGCCGACGGCCTCGACGACGAAGTATTCGCGGTCGCCGACCTTGCGCTGCGCGATCGGTCGGAACTTCCGCTGCCCTCGCAGGTGCGACCGCAGCAGGCTCACAGGGTGTCGGCGCTGCTCGTGCAGCAGCAGCTCGATGGTCCGGGGGGCGAGCGGCTTTCGGTCTCCGTCTAGCTCCTCGAATCCGACGCCGTCCTGCACCGACGTCGAGATCACCTGTCCGACGATCGTCCGTCGGCGCGTGAGGTCACCAGCGTTGGTCCACGTGATCTCGTCTTCGGAGGTCAGTCCCTGCGCAGAGATCGTGGCGGCCTTCGTGATGAAGCCGTTTAGCGCGAGGTAGTTCTCGCGGCCGCCGGTGGCGGCGCGCGCGCGCTTCAGCCAAGGATCGGCCAAGGCGAGGTTCTCGGGTGTCGGCTGGTTCTGCGTGACCGGGTCGAAGCCCGTGGGGAGGGCGTCGGTAACTACCAAGCCGGGGAGCTCCGGCGGTCGTCCGGGGCCGACGGCGACGATCCAAGCTGGCGTCTCTTGGAACCTGTTCGCGGCGCCCCGCGCGTCCCAGACGGTGCCGTCGGCGAAGCGGTCTAGTTGCTCCTCCAAGACGCTAGGCGACATCTGCCTCATCATGAGGTTGACGTCGAGTCGTTGTCGGTCGGCTGAACTCATCCTCGCTAGCCCTGCGTTCAACCGCGCGCGGCGCAAGGCGATCTGCAGCTCTGACGCGGACGGCGGGACGTCGACCAGCGAACGGCGCGCGCGCTGGTAGAGCTGCCACATCTGGACGACCTCGCTTGGCTTGGCCTTCGTAGACATGATCATCGTGATCACGTCCGTTGTTTGCTGAAACCGGACCCGCCACTGCAGGTGTGACAGTCCGGCTTCGTCCTGCAGCTGCTCAAGACGGCCGCCGACGCCGTCGAGCGTCAGGCAAGCGTGCATGACGAGCCACTCGGCGGCGCCTGAAACGGTCGCGTCGGGGAGCCGCATCACGACGGCGGAAGACGTCTCGACGTTGGGCTCGGGGCTCTCGCACCAGTAGAGGCCTGATTGGAAGGCTCGCGCCAACACCGGGCTCTCGCCAGGGAGCGCCGCTGCGGGAGACCAGCGCCCAAAGCACGTGTCATCCTCGCTCACCAGCGCCTTGAGCTTTTCGACGGAGGCGGGCGACCGCACTGTCAGGGCGGCGCGCTCGGGGCGATAGAGCCGCGAATGGAAGAGCGTGACCTCGCTCGCGTCGCGGTCGAGCAGCGCGTTGAGCTCCGCGGCGGTGCTCTTCTCGGCTTGCATGAGGCTGCGCGCAGCGGCGAGGAGCGGGTCGTCGAGGACCTGCGCAGTGCGGCGCGCGACCAGCTCGTCGCGCATGCGGAGGATCTGCGATCGAGATCGCGTGACGTGCTCCAGTGATTCTCGGAGCGCGCGGAGCGCCCGCGCGGTCGCGTAGGGCCGCACGCGTATGTCGAACCACGTGGTCGTCAGGCCGACTTTGACGTCGATCGAGCCGCCTAGTTCGCCGATTCGCTGCTTCAGGCTGGGCACGCTGGTCGTCGGGTCAGTCGAGTGCAGCAGCGTGTAGGCCGCGAGTTCGGCGAGGCTCGGCGCGACGAACAGCGACCCCGCGAAAACCCCCAATTGGATTTGCGCCGAGCCGCCGCTGGGCGCGGGGAGCAAGTAACACATCATGCCGTTAGGCAGCGGTTGGACCGTGCCCGCCGGGCCGGGATCCAGCGTCTCGTTGGCGGGGCCGGCGGGGCCCCCTTCCGGCGCGTCGCGGTTCGCTTCTTCGAGCTTCGGCGCTGGCGCCGGCGGGCTCTCGCACGCGCCGAACCATGCAGTTGCCAAGAACGCTAACGCGACGCGAGTCCGCGCGGTCTGCGTCGTCATGATCCCTCCACGATTGCGGCTTGCCCTGCGAAGGTGGTTCGGAGGATGCGCCGGATCTCCTCGCCTTTGACGGTCTTTGGCGCCGTTGGCGCGGTCGGCGAGTTCGGGGACTTGAGCGCGCGCTCGGCCAGCAGCACGGCTAGCGCGCGCGCCTCGTCCGTGGCGGCGTGCCACTCGGCGACGGTCAGCACGTTGGCGTTCCAGTACTGGCCATCTTTGAGCTCGTCGGCGGCGGCCTCTCGGCAGGCGGCGAGCAGGTCTTCGACGAGGTCTGTTGTGCCTTGCGGGTCGGTCGCGTCGATCCGTAGGAGCGGTGTCGCTGCGCCGCTGGGCCACGGCCCGACGGCTCGCATCTGCAGCTGCGGACGTTTGCGTTGGAGCTTGCGGCGGAGGTGACCGTTGCGATCGTTGGTCAGCCAGCGGGCCGCGACCGCTACTGCATGAGGCGAAGCGTCGCGAGGCAGGATCCACGCGAGCGAGACCGAGTTCGGCAGGTTGCCCGGGACGACGGAGCGGCGCTGCGACTGTAGCCTGCGGTTGACGGCCGGGCTGCGAGCCGGCGGCGTCGGCAGGGACGTGTCCGCGAAGGTCGCGGCAAGCATCTCCGACGCGCCGTCGAGGTCGAAGCCTCCGTAGATCACGTGCACTGTGTTGCGCGGGTGCTGGCTGGCGCCCCAGCAAGCCATCGCCTGGGCTCTCTTGGGAGCGAGCATTGGCGGGGTCTCTAGGAGCGCGATCCTCGGCGAGCTAGGCGTTGTCAGCGCGAGCAGCTCTGCTTGCACGCGGCGCTCTGGGTGCAGGCTGAAGTCTCGGGCGCGGTCGAGCAGCGCGGGCAGCCAGGTCCGCGCGAGGCCACGGAGCGCCTGCTGCTCGCGTCGCTCGAAGATCAGCCTCGCGACCTCGCCGAGGGCTGGCTCTACGGTGGTCAGCGAGAAGACCGCGACGCCGTCGCGGTCGACGATCTCTGGTCGATGCGCGGGAGCCGCGGCGAGCACCCGTACGAAGGCGCGCGGGTCGCAGAGCGCGGCCGCGTCGCGGTCTCGCTGCAGCAGCGCCGCTTCGAAGGCGGGGTTGCCCTGGTCGGCCATCCGCGTTTGCCACGCCACGTCCAGAGCGTCGAGCGCGGCTCGTTCGGCGACGGGGTCGCTGCTGCCCGTCGACCATGTGCCCAACAGCGACGCGCGCGCGGTCGCGGCGGTGAGTCCGGGCAGGCCGGTTGGGTCGTCCCTGCCGTCGGTCCAGCTCGCCAGGGCCCAGTGTATCTGGCGCAGCTGCGGATCTCGGATGAGGAGGAAGCGGCCGCCGTCAGGCGTGCGGACCTCACGTACAGTCCGCTTCGGCGTTTGTGGCTGCGGTTGCTGTCGCTGCGCCTCAACCGGGACGCAGACCGCAAACAGCGTCAGCGCTGCTGACAGCAAGGCGGTCGGCAACTCAGGCCATCGCCGCGTCGGCAGACTCACCGCGCGCTTCCCCTTCGGTCGGGTGGTTGCGCAGGCCGGAGCGCGGGCTGCAGATGCCGCGCTTGCTGTCGGCGACGAACTCGACGATCTCGCGGCCGATGGGGTCTCGGTAGAGGGCGCTCTCGCGGACGAACTCAAGGCGTTGGTGCAGGGTTCCGGCACGCCAGAAGAGTAGTCGGAAGACGCGCTTAACGAGAGCCTTCTGTTCCGGTGTGTAGCCGTTGCGGTGTAGCCCGACCTTGTTGACGGCGACGAGCTTGGCGCGGTCGCCCTGGATCATCGCGAACGGCGGCGCGTCGTGCGAGACCATGGCGCCGGCGCCGACCATCACGAGCTTGCCGACACGAGCGAACTGGTGGATGCCGACCATCGCGCCCAGGATGCTGCGGTCTCCGATCTCCGTGTGCCCCGCCGCCATCGCGCCGTTGGTGAAGACGACGTGGCTGCCGACGGTGGCGTCGTGGCCGATGTGGGCGCCGACCAGCAGCATGTTGTGGTCGCCGATGGTCGTCGTACCGCCGCCGAACGGCGTGCCCCCGTGGATGGTGACATGCTCGCGGATCTTGTTGTGGGACCCGATGCGGAGGCGGGCCGGGTCGCTGGTGGACTTGAGCTTCTTGTCTTGTGGGGTCGTGCCCACCGCGCAGAAGGGGTAGAGCTCACAGTCTTCGCCGATCCACGTGTCGCCGTCGACGACGACATGGGCCACGAGTCTGGTGCGGGCGCCGAGCCGAACGCGCGGTCCGATCACGCAGTACGGGCCGACGTCGGCGTCTTCGCCGATCTGGGCGCCAGCAGCGACGATCGCGGTGGGGTGTATACCCATGAAGAGGTGAATCTCGTTTTTGCAGCGCAACAGGCCGCAGGTGAACAGTCAATGTCTACCCTGGGGACGGCCTGCACGCTAGCCTTGCGTGCCCACGGTGGCCGCTGTCGAGAGCCCTCGACAGGCAGCGTTCTTTCGTTGCGGTCGGGGGTTCGCTACCCCCGGCGGGCCGGGATCAGGCTCGCAGGCATGTTTCAGCAACTCCGGTCACGGCTCTCTCTCGCGCTCCGAGCGCGCGCCATCCACAACGGTCCCTTGGCGAGGAGGCTCGCGTGACGTTGGTCCGGGGAGAGTGCGTCTCGCCTGGCGTCGCGATCGGCCAGGTCTACCTGCGAGGATTTGAGAGCCAAGGCACTGGCCCGCGGATCGCCGCGGACGAGGTCGAGGCAGAGCTCAACCGCCTCGGGTCTGCGTTGGATAAGAGCCGCGCGCAGATGGAGGAGATCAAGCAGAAGCAGACGGACTCGCTCGGCGAAGCCGAGCTCAGGATCTTCGACGCGCACCTGGCCTACCTCGGCGACGCGATGTTCGCGACGGAGATCGAGAAGCAGATCATCAATGAGCGCCTCTCGGCGCGAGAGGCCGTGCAGGGCGTCTTCTCGAAGTACGACCGGATCTTCTCGCTGGTCGAGAGCGAGATGCTCCGACGCCGCGCCAGCGACCTTCGCGACGTCGCGACCAGGCTCTTGCGCAACATCGAGAGCGACGCGGTGCGCGGCGGCGACGCGCCCAAGGGGCCTTATATCCTCGCGGCGAAGAAGCTGACGACCGCGGACATGTTCAACTTGGACAACGAGCAGGTCGAGGGGATCGTCGCCGAAGAGGGGGGCATGAGCTCTCACGCCGCGATCCTGGCGCGCGGCATGGGAATCCCGACGCTCACCGGCATCCGCGACCTGACCAAGCAGCTGCGCGACGGCGACCTTGCCGTTTTGCGCGCCACCGACGGCGAGCTGCTGATCGGCCCGACCGACACCGCGCTCGCCGAGGCGACGGCCGACGCCCAGCGATGGAAGGACAGCCAACAGGGCGACGGCCCGCTCACAGACGTCACCAAGCACCAGACCCGCGACGGGACGGCGATCCGCATCCTCGGCTCTTGCGGCAGCCCGGGCGAAGCAGACTTGGTGCACACGTTTGGCATGGAGGGCATCGGTGTCTTCCGCACCGAGTTGCAGTTCCTCGCGAGCGACTCGGCCCCTGACGAGCAGGCGCTCGCGGCGGGATACCGCGCGATCATTGACGGTCAGGGCGGCAAGCCTGTGTCGTTCCGGCTGCTGGACGTCGCCGCAGCGACCCTGGACCCGTCGCTGCAGGAGCGCAACCCGGCGATGGGCCGCAGAGGCGTGCGCGGGCTGCTGGCCAACCAGGACATGCTGCGGCTGCAGCTGCGCGCGCTGCTGCGCGCTGCGCACGGGGTCGAAGGAGTCGCCGTGCTCGTGCCGTTTGTGACCAGCATCGCGGACCTGCAGCGGGTCAAGGCGGCGGTGCTCGAGGAGCGGGTCAGCATGATGAAGGCCGCGGTCGATTGCGCAGAAAACCTGCGGATCGCGCCGATCGTCGAGGTGCCTGCGGCGGCGATGTCGCTTGGCGCGCTCCTCAACGAGAGCGACTTCGCGGTCATCGCTGTCGACGACCTCCAGGCAAACCTGCTCGCTGCAGACCGGGACAACGCCAGCGTCCGGAATTACTACGAGATGGTCCATCCGGCCGTGTTCGAGACGCTGGCGCAGATGGCCAAAGAGTCCGAGCGGAAGAAGAAGCCGATCGTCTTGTTTGGTGAGAGCGCCGCGGACCCTGAGCGGGTGCCGTTCTACGTCGGCGTCGGTTACCGGAGCTTCTCCGTCGCGCCTGTGCGCCTCCGCGGCATGCTCAAGGTCTTCGCGCGCTACTCGGCCGACGAGTGCCGGCGGATCGCGTCCCGTATGCTGGAGGCGCCGAGGACGTTGGACGTGCAGCGCGTGCTGGTCAACCTGGACCTGGACTAGGCCGGCGCGGATCGCGCCGGTTCAAGCTGCCGCGCTGCGATGCGCGTCGCCGGCAGCGCCCCGTCGCCTTTGACAGCCGCGCGTGCTGTGCCCGTGTTTCGGTTGGCCGTTACTGCGGTTGGATCCGAGCATCTTTCCCAGCAATCGAGGCCGCGCAGGGGGATGCAAGCTCCGTGTGATGGGCTACAGTTTGGTGGTCTCTTCTCTTTTCCCCCTGCAGCACTCCGCATCACGAGCGAGTAACACCATGAGGATTTCGATCTCGATCGCCGCCGCAGCCCTCTGCGCTGGCCTCTCCGCGCAGACGACCCTGACCTGCGATCCGTCCGCGTATGACCCGGCCGCTGTTGGCCTGACATACTCCAACCCGGGCATCAACTTCTTTGACCTCAACGTCACCAACGCCGGCGGCATCACGCTTCGCGGTTTGGAGATCCCCACGCAGGAGCCTGCGGGCACCGTCGGCCAGATCGAACTCTGGATCCAGACGTCCGCGACGTCCCACGTCGGCCTCGAGAACCCCGCCGCGCCGCCCGCGACCAGCGGTGACCCCAGTGGTTGGCAGCTGATGACCTCTGGTCAATACACCTCCGCCGGCTTCGCCGTGCTGTCGACGACCTGTCAGTCGGCCTTCACGGTCAACGTCCCGGATACGTTCCTGCCGCCCGGCAACTTCGGCTTCGCGATCGTCTACACCGATGTGAGCCACCAGTTCTTCGGCGTCACGACCTACCCCGCGCCTGCCGGCACGTTCTCCGACGCCAACTGTGAGATCACCAACGGCACGACCGGCGCCAACCCTTGGGGGCCGACCCTCGGGGCGTTCGCGTTCAACGGCACCAACTACGTCGGCACGATGGCCGACTTCAGCGTCATCTACGACCCCTTCCAGGTCCCGCACGCTTGTGGTGAGGTCGAGTCCGTCGGCACGGGCTCGGGCACGAACGTCGCTTCGTGGTACGACCTGATTGAAGACGCCACGAACGTCAACACCACCCTTCAGGGGCGCGCGCTGGAGTTCACCAACATCTTCACCGGCTACGTGCTCGCTGAGGCGACCGGCGCGACGTTCCGCCCTGCGAGCGGCAACGAGACGGTGCTCCCCGCCGTCGACGACGGTGAGAACCAGTACACGATCGCCAACCTCCCGGTGCTCTACCCGAGCGCCACCGGCGGCGGCTCGACGACGGATCTCTGGATCCACTCCAACGGCTACATCGCCTTCACCGGCCCGAACAGCCCGCTGTTCTTCGTGCCGATCGACCCGCAGGCGGCCATGGACGTCAACGAGTTCACGCTCTTCGCCAGCTACCACGACTTCAACCCGGTCGAGGCCGGCAGCGGCCAGATCTGGGTCGAGGAAGACCTGCAGGCTCCGAACGGCCCGACGCTCTACATCACGTGGGACGGCGTCGAGAGCTACCCCGACCTCGTCGCCAACCCGAGCAGCATCCAGGTCCAGATTGACCTGGCGACGGGTAACATCGTCGTCGTCTACGACACGATCGACGCGGCCGGCGGCAGCACGTTTGCCGGCGGTGACGACACGATCATCGGCTGGACCCCGGCCGGCGTCTCGCCGACCGTCCCAGAGGGTGACTTCAACAACCTCGGCGCCTCGGGTTCGACCGGCAACTTCATCGGGCAGCTCCCCGAAGTCTCGCCGATGAGCCTCGCCGTGACCGGCACGCCGCTCCTCGCCCAGACCATCTCGCTGGACACCTCGAACGTCCCGACGCTCTTCCCAAGCTTCGGCATCACGCTGGTGAACACGTCGGTCACGCCTCCGATCCCGCTGGATCCGCTGGGCGCCGCGGTCGGCTCGACATCGCTGGTCCCGCTGCCTGGCGCGCTCCTGCTCGGGATTGACAGCGTCAACCTCTCGGTGCCGTTCCCGATCCCGGTCAACCCCAACGTGGTCGGCCTTGAGTTCTACGCGCAGTCGGTCTGGTTCGACGTCACGCAGCTCGCCGTCAACGTCTTCGGCAACCTGCTGAGCTCGAACGCCGTCCGCGTGAAGGTCGGCATCTTCTAGTCGACGCTACTTCGTCGACGTCACCTCGTCGACGGAGACCCGCGCCGGTCTGCCCGGCGCAGCGCAGCGACCCCGCGATGGATCTCCGTCGCGGGGTCGCTGTGTGTCTAGGCAGGGGCTTCGAGCGCGCGCCGGGCCAGCACCTCGTAGCGCGGTCCACGCGGCGTCAACCGGCTCGCGTAGAGCGTCAGGTCGGTAGCGCGGAACGGCTTGTCCTTGAGTTCACGCGAGCGCTCGGCCAGCTCGTCGATCAGAGCCAGCGCCCCGAACGGGCTCTTGACCCGTCCGAGCGTCACGTGGGGCTGAAACGCGCGCTTCTCGGGCGGGACGTCGAACGGCGCGGCCGTCACCTCGAACGCCTCCTTGGCGGCGCGCACGGCGTCGACGTCTCCAGCCAGGCCGGTCCAAACGACGCGCGGGATGCCTTTGGGCGGGAAGACGCCGAGCGGCTGCAGCGAGAGCGTGATCGGAGACGCGTCATAGCTCTCTACGGCTGCCGCGAGCGCGTCGACGCCGCGCTGCTCCAGCGCGCCGGCGAACAACACCGTCAGGTGCAGCTGCTCGGGCGGGACCCAGCGGATGTTGTAGCGGTCTCGCAGCGGGGACGTGACCTTAGCCAGGTGGTTCCGGACGGGCCGCGGGAGATCGAAGGCGACGAAACAGCGCACGGAAGGATGCTAGCCGCCGAGCGGCACGTGATAGAAGGATGGCATGTCTACGACTCCGTGCTTTCAGGTCGACGCCTTCACCAGCCGCGCGTTCCGCGGCAACCCCGCCGCCGTTTGCCTGCTCGACAAGAGCCGGTCCGCCAAGTGGATGCAGGACGTCGCCGCCGAGAAGAACCTGTCAGAGACAGCCTTCGTCACGCCGCTGAAGTCGGGGTTCCGGCTGCGGTGGTTCGCCCCCGTCTGCGAGATCGACCTCTGTGGTCACGCGACCTTGGCGACCGCGCACGTGCTCTGGAGCGAGGGGGTCGCGCCCGCTGGCGCCGAGCTGCGCTTCCAGACGCGCAGCGGCGTCTTAACGGCGAACCAACGCGGCCGCGGCATCGAGCTCGACTTTCCCGCGCGCCCGAAGCTGCGCGGCAGCGTGCCCGAGGCGGCGCTGGCGGCGGCGCTGGGGCTGCGGCCAAAGAACGTCTGCAAGGTCGCGGACGACTTCATCTTCGAGGTCGCCAGCGAAGCGGCGGTGCTGCGA
>MDTG01259884.1_pt1 | contig 14382 bp, 12 predicted proteins | sample 811421 | NCBI WGS metagenome assembly MDTG01 (sample SAMN05326645, study PRJNA326480) | marine metagenome | isolation source: seawater | place: Pacific Ocean: South East | collected 2011
GCCGTGGACCATGGTGTAGGCGTATTCGATGCCCTGGCCGTAGGCGCCGCCGTGCTCCTTGAACAGGGTCATCAGGTCGTCGTAGTGCTCGCGATTGGCCCAGTCGCGCTGGAACTCGAGCACGGTCGCGATCGTGGTCATGGGGACCGCGCCGGCCTGGACGCAGCGCTTCATCGCGGCGTCGTGTGCCATGGCGGAGGTCGCGCCGCAGGCGTCCTCGACGACGTAGACGTTGTAGCCCTCGGCCAGCATTTGCAGCGTCGGCCAGGTGACGCAGACCTCGGTCCAGAGGCCGGCGATGATGATGTTCTTCTTGCCGGTCGCCTTGATCGCCTCGCGGAAGGCCTCGGTGTCCCACGAGTTCATGCCGGTCCGCTCGATCGGCTCCTGCTCGGGGAACACGTCGAGCAGCTCGGGCCACATGTAGCCGCTGAAGCTCTTGGTCTCGACGGTGGTCAGGATCGCGGGGACCCCGAAGAGCTTGGCGCCCTTGGCGAGCATCACGGTGTTGTTGAGCAGCTGGTGGCGATCGATGTTCGCCACGCCGAAGGTCATCTGCGGCTGGTGATCGATGAACACCACGGCGCAGTTGTCGGCGGTGATCAGCCCCTGGTCGGTGTCGGGGAGGATCGAGGTCATAGAGGTTCCTTGCGTAGGAGTGGACAGAGGTTGGGCGTCGGCGCGGCGGAGCTCGCCGCGCGCATAGAGGAGTGGGCGTTGGTGGGGGAGGGCGCCCCCGCCGTGGCGGGGGCGCCTGAGGATCAGGCGAGGTCGAACAGAATGAAGTCCGCGCCCTCGCTGGAGGCGAAGTCGAGCAGGCGCTGGTCGCTGACCCGGAGGCCGTCGCCGGCGCTCAAGGTGTATCGCTCAGCGCCGAGGCGGACCTCGAGCTGGCCCGAGGTGACCTGGACCCAGGCGTGGCGCTGGGGCGCGAGCTCGTGGCGCAGCTCGGCGCCGCCCGAGAGCTTGCTCACGTAGAGCGAGACGTCCTGGTGGATCGTGAGCGAGCCCTCGCGACCGTCCTCGGAGCCGACCAGGACCAGTCGATCGCGGCGCTCCTCGGGGGCGAAGTGCTTCTGCTCGTAGCCCGGCTCGAGGCCGCGCCGGTTGGGCTCGATCCAGATCTGGAGGAAGTGGACCAGCCGCTCGGACGAGTTGTTGAACTCGCTGTGGAGGATCCCGCTCCCGGCCGACATGCGCTGCACGTCGCCCGGGCGGATCACCGAGCCGTTGCCGAGGCTGTCCTCGTGCGCCAGCTCGCCCTCGAGCACGATCGAGACGATCTCCATGTCGCGGTGGGGGTGGGTGCCGAAGCCCTTGCTCGGCTGGACCCGGTCCTCGTTGATCACGCGCGGGCGGCGGAAGCCCATCTGGTCGGGGTCGTAGTAGCCGGCGAAGGAGAAGGTGTGGTGGCTGTCGAGCCAGCCGTGGTCAGCGTGCCCGCGCTCGGTGGCCTTGCGAAGGGTGGCGTTGCTCACGCGAGCTCCTCTCGTCCATGCGGTGCGTCGAGCTCGAGGGCGGGCCCGAGGGGCACGACGCGGGTGGGGTTGATCTTGTCGTGGGTGACGTAGTAGTGACGCTTGATGTGGTCGAAGTCGACCGTCTCGCTGATCCCTGGCTGCTGGTAGAGGTCGCGCAGGTAGCCGGAGAGGTGGGGGTAGTCGGCGATCCGCCGCAGGTTGCACTTGAAGTGGCCGACGTAGACGACGTCGAAGCGGATCAAGGTCGTGAACAGGCGCCAGTCCGCCTCGGTCGGCTGGCTCCCGACCAGGTAGCGCTGCCTGGCGAGGCGTTCGTCGAGCCAGTCGAGGCTCTCGAAGAGCTCGCTGACCGCCTCGGCGTAGGCCTCTTGGCTGGTGGCGAAGCCGGCCTTGTAGACCCCGTTGTTGATCGTGCGATAGACGCGCTCGTTGACCTCGTCGATCTCGGCGCGCAGGGCGAGGGGGTAGAGGTCGAGCTCGGGGTGCTCGGCGAAGGCGTCGAACTCCGCGTTGAGCATGCGGAGGATCTCGGAGGACTCGTTGTTGACGATCCGCTGCTCGACGCGGTCCCAGAGGACGGGGACCGTGACGCGGCCTTCGAACTCCGGGTCGCTCTTGCGGTAGGCCTCCGCGAGGAACTCGAACCCCTCGAGCGGGTCGGGCTCGTCGGTGAAGGCCCAGCCGCGCTCGTCGCGGATCGGGTCGACGACGGTCAGGCCGATCGCGTCCTCGAGCCCCTTGAGGTGGCGCACGATGATCGTGCGGTGGGCCCAGGGACAGGCCAGGCTCACGTAGAGGTGATAGCGTCCCGCCTCGGCGGGGAAGGGGCTCGAGCCATCGGCTCGAACCCAGTCGCGGAAGGCGCTCTCCTGACGGTTGAACGCCCCTCGGCGGGTGGTCTCGCGGCGGAACTGGGCGGTGGTGCTCATGGGCTGTCCTTTCGTAGGGAGAGCATGAGCGAAGGCCCTGCCAAACCATGCGGGTGAGAAAGAAACGACTTAGCGCCTCCGTTCGATCGTATTGATAGTCAGCTTGATAGGTTATCGATCTGATCGATTGGAGGAGGCGTGAAAGCCGAGGACCTCGACCTGCGCGAGCTGCTCGAGTTTCAGCCCGAAGGGGGGCTGCTCCACTTCGCGGGCCAACGCGCCCTGCTCTTCGACGCCGCCGCGCTCGGCCTGCTGCGCAAGGAGCTGATCGACACCCTCGGCCTCTCGGGCGCGCGCGGGGTCCTGACGCGCTTCGGCTTCGCCCACGGCTGGCGCACCGCCGAGACCTTGCGCCGCGCCTTTCCCTGGGACGACGCCGGTGAGTGGCGCCGCGCCGGCGGTCGACTGCACACCCTGCAGGGGCTGGTGATCGTCGAGGGCCTCCCTGGCCAGGGCGAGGGCGGGCGCCCCTTCGCCGAGGCGCTCTGGCACGAGTCCTTCGAGGCCGAGCAGCACCTGCTCCAGCGCGGGCGCGCCGAGGCGCCAGTGTGCTGGAGCTTGAGCGGCTACGCCTCGGGCTACCTCAGCTACAGCAACGACGCCGAGATCTACTGCGTCGAGAGCCAGTGCGTCGCGCGCGGGGACTCGGTGTGCCGCTTCGCCGCCCGCTCGCGCTCCGAGTGGGGCGAGGCGATCGAAGCGCACCTGCCCTACTACGAGCGCGACTGCCTCGACGAGACCCTGCGGCAGACCCGCGACGCGCTCGCGCAGGCCCGCAAGCGGCTGCGCGCGCAGCGGCGCCGGCTCGACCCCGACACCCGTCAGGCCCTGGACCCGAGCGGGATCGTGGCCCGCAGCGCGAGCATGCAGGCCGTGCTCGACCTGGCCCGCCGCACGGCGCAGGTCGACACGACCGTGCTGGTGACCGGCGAGAGCGGGGTGGGCAAGGAGCGCGTCTCGCGCCTGATCCACGCCGCCTCGCCCCGGACCGGCGGTCCCTTCGTGCCGGTCAACTGCGGCGCGATCGCCCCCCAGCTGCTGGAGAGCGAGCTCTTCGGCCACGCGCGCGGCGCCTTCACGGGCGCCAGCAGCGAGCGCGTGGGCCTGTTCGAGGCGGCCGCGGGGGGAACGCTCCTGCTGGACGAGGTGGGCGAGCTGCCCCTCGCGACGCAGGTCAAGCTGCTGCGCGTGCTCCAGGAGCGCGAGGTCCGCCGGGTCGGCGAGAACGTGGGTCGCCCGGTCGACGTGCGCGTCGTCGCCGCGACCAACCGCGACCTGGCGCGCGAGGTCCGCGAGGGGCGCTTTCGCGAGGACCTGCTCTACCGGCTCAAGGTGATCGAGCTGCGGATCCCGCCCCTGCGCGCGCGCCCCGCGGACGTGCTCCCCCTCGCGCGCGCCTTCGTGGCCCAGCACGTCGAGCGCCTGGGCTGCCCGGCCCGCGCCCTCAGCCCCGGGGCCGCGGACCTCCTGACTCGCTACGCCTGGCCGGGCAACGTGCGCGAGCTGAACAACGCCCTCGAGCGGGCGGTGGTCGTGGCCGAGGGCGAGCGGATCGAGCCGGCCGACCTGCCGCCCGAGGTCCGCGGCGAGACGCAGCTCGCGAGCCCGATCCGCGCTCCCTCGAGCGGAGCGGCGCCCGAGCTCGTCCCCAAGCGCCCCCTGGCCGAGGTCGAGCGCGAGCACATCCTCGCGACCCTCGCCGCCAACGAGGGCAATCGGGCCCAGACTGCGCTCGACCTCGGGATCGGGGTCGCGACCCTCTACCGCCGCTTGCGCAGCTACCGGGCAGAGGGCTGAGCCGCCTCACCTCGACGGTGACGTCCCGCAGGGACACGAGCGGCCCGCCCCCAGGGGAGCCCAGCCCACCACCAAGGACTTAGCGGCTGGCACGGGCTTCGGGTCCTCGTGGGCTGAACCCCAGGAGGACCCATGACCCGCTCGCTCTCCCTCGCCTTGACCGCCGCGCTCCTTCTGCCCTGCGCGGGCTGCGCCAGCGTCGACTACGTCGGCGATCGGCACGCGCCCGTCGCCGACGCGCGGGTCGTGCTCAGCAAGGACGCCCTGGTCGGCAACTACGAGCCCATGGGCCGCGCGGTCGCGAGCATGCCCGCGGGCTTCTCGGGCGATCAGCTGCGCGAGGCGCTCGAGGAGAAGGCCGAGGAGGTCGGCGCCCACGCCGTGGTGCTCGGCGACTACCGCAAGGTCGTCGCGAGCACCCGCGTGCGCTGGGACTACACGCCCTACAGCGGCCCCTACCCCGGCTGGAGCGTCGGCGGCGGCTACGCCTGGACCGGCTACCCCTTCAGCTACGGCTGGCGCGAGCCGACCCGCGTCTACAGCTACGACATCGAGCTCAAGGCGCTCTTCCTGCGCCGCGTGGAGCCCGAGACCGCGACCAAGTAGGCGCTACCAGGGGCAGCGCGGTCGGGCGTCGGACTCGATCGCGCTGAGGAAGGTCTCGACGTGGGGGCTGCGGCGGCGCAAGAGCCCGCTCGCGAGCGCCTGGACCGCGGGGTGCGCCGAGCGCCACTCGCTCAGGTCGTCTCCGTAGTCGAACCTGAGCGCCCCGAGCACCTGAGCGCCGACCTCGACCTCCAGGCGCCGCGGCTCCTCGCGCAGCTCGCGGCGGAAGCCCTCGCCGACGGCGCTCAGCAGCGCGCCGGCGTAGGCTCCTTCGACCCCCACCACGCTCACGCCGGACGAGGTCTCGCTGCGGCGGGCCAAGACCTTGGCGCCGCCGGGGAGCGTGAAGTGGAGCAGCTCTTCGCTGGAGCCCTGCGCTGCGCTCGCGACTGGCGCGGGCAGCGGACAGTTGAGGACCTGGCCCTCGGAGAGCACGACCGCGCGTCGGACTCGCCCGTCTCGCTGGTCGACCTCGAGGCCGAACACCAGCTCTTCCCCCAGGACGCTCTGGGTGCTCTCGATCAGCCAGGCCCCCTCTCGCTGACCCACGAGCGCGATCTCCCGCCGGCTCTCGGCGCCGCCGCTGCGTGAGATCTGCACGATTCGCTGGCCGACTCGCGCGCCGGGGCCGACCTGGAAGCGGCCCGGCGGCGCCAGGTAGTCGCGCGCCTGGGGCGGAGCGGGCGGCGGAGGCGGCGGCTGGGGCTCGTGCTGAGCGAAGCGCTCGAGCAGCTGCGCGTAGCCGGCCGCGTCGATCGCGGTGTAGGTGTAGCCGCTGCGGTGGCGATAGCGGAGCACGCGCGGCGCGCCACCTCCCGCGGGGTAGAGCGCGCTGATCGCGCCGAAGCGGTCCTCGCGGGCGTAGATCTGGAGCCGCCGCAGCACCCCGCCACAGGGCAGGGGCTCGGCGCCCAGGTCGCGCAGCTCGTGCGGGTAGCTGTGGACCAGCTTCTTGAGGTCGGTGTAGAGCGGCGCCTGGGCGCGGGCGGGCAGGCCTTCGTCGAGGAGGAGCGGGTAGAGGAAGGCCAGCAGCGTAGTGGGGAGGGCCTGGGAGTCGTAGCTGCGCACGCGGCTGCGGTCCTGCCCCCAGCGCGCGATCAAGCGCCCTTGCTCGGGTCGGATCAGCCCCTCGGTCGCGCCGGAGACGTAGCGGGTTTCGAGCAGCCGCAGCTCACCGTCGAGCAGGGTGCGGAGCTCGCTGCGCCCGTCCCTGCCGCTGAGGTCGTGGCGGACGACCTCGATCGCCAAGCCCTCGCCCCGCGCGCGCAGGCAGAGCCGGAGGGCGACTTCGCCGCCGTCGTCGTCGTCGCGCACGTGGAAGGCGCGCTCGCCCAGGAGTCGCGACAGCGTGCCCGCGGCCCGCGCCCGTCGCAGGGCGTCGCGGAGGGCGACGCGTCCGCTCGGCAACTCGCTGCGCCGGCGCTTGGTGCGGCTCGCCGCCTCGAGGGCGCCCCGCGCTGCGACCTGGGCTTGGGTCGCGGCCACCTCCGTGGCCATCCGCTCTCGCTCGGGACCCGGCGGGAGCTTGCTCATCTTCTCGCGCATGAAGATGGAGAAGGCGGCCGTCAGCGCCTCTGCTGCCTCCTGCTCGGTGGTGGCGCGACGAAAGCTGCGCTGGAGCGTGGCGCGGGCCTGGTCCTTCTCGACCATGGCGGCCAGGGGCTGCAGCCGCTCTTCGAGTCGGGCGCGCTCGGCGCCTGAGAGGAGCGGCAGCGCTCGACTCCAGGCCGAGTAGGCGCCGTGCTCGTCCTCGAGGGCCAGCTTGGCGTGCCCCCAACCGAGGAGCGCGCTCCCGAGCCCCGGCGAGCCAGGCACTCGCTCCAGGATCTCGACCGCCTGCTGGCAGGCGTAGTCGGCGCCGACGGGGTCGAGCTCCTTGAGCCGGAGCGCGCCGATCCGCGCCAGGGCGTGCGCGAACTCGGCGCGCTGGTCGGGCAGGGCCGCCCCCGCGGGCAGCCGGAGCGGCATCAGCTGATCGACGTCCTTGTCGCGCTGGCGCTGGGTCGCCCAGTCCGCGTCCTGCCCGACCCGGGCGCGCACCCGGCGGCGCGTCTCGAACAGGAGCGCGTTGAAGGCGCGCAGCGCGACGGCGTGCTGGTCGCGGACTCGAGCGGCGCGCTCCTTGCTCTCGCGCAGGCTCGTGAGGGCTTCGCGCTCGCTGACCCGAGCCCGCGCGAGGGCCTGCCCGCGCTCCTCGGCGAAGCGCTCCGCGCGCCGCCCGTTCGCGCGCGCCTGCTCGAGGGCGGCGCGGGTCTGCTCCTGCTCGGCGCTCAGCCGGACCAGGAAGCCCACCAGGAGCGTGATCGCGAGCAGCGCCGCGGCTGCGCTCGTGGCGCCGACCGCGCCCGCCACGCGCCGGTTGCGTCGGATCCACTTGCCGAGCGACTCGAGGGGGGTGGCTGGTCGCGCCAGGATTGGGCGGTGCTCGAGGAAGCGGCGCAGGTCCTCGCCCAGCTCGGCTGCTGAGCCGTAGCGCAGCTCGGGCTCCTTCTCGAGGCACCTCCTCACGATCGTGTCGAGGTCGCGGGGGAGCTCTGGCCGCAGCTTGCGTGGCGGCTCGGGGACCTTGGTCGTGACCTGGCTGAGCACCTCCAGCACCCGCCCGCCGACGAAGGGGGGGCGAGCGGTGAGCAGCTCGTAGAGGGTCGCTCCGAGCGAGTAGACGTCGGCGCGGTGATCGACTCGCTCGGGCTGCCCGCCGGCCTGCTCGGGTGGCATGTAGGCCGGGGTCCCGAGCACGTCGCCCGAGCGAGTGTGCCCCTGCGACTGACGCAGGTCCTTGGCCAGGCCGAAGTCGGTCAGGAGGGGCTCGTCCTCGGCGTTGAGGAGCACGTTGGCGGGCTTGACGTCCCGGTGCAGGATCGCCTGGGAGTGGGCCTGCTGGAGCGCCTCGGCCAGCTTGCGGACGATCTCGGCGGCCCTGCGCGGGTCGAGCGGCCCCTCGCGCTGCACGCGATCGGCCAGCGACTCGCCCTCGACCAGGTCCATGACCAGGTAGAGCCGCCCCTGCGCCTGACCGACCTCGTGGACCGCGACCACGTTGGGGTGACGCAGGCGCGCGGCGGCGCGGGCCTCGATCAAGAAGCGCTCGCGCAGGTGGCGGTCGTCCTCCTTCAGCAGCAGCTTGAGCGCCACCCGCCGCTCGAGGGAGGTGCTCCAGGCGACGTAGACCGCGCCCATGCCCCCCTGGGCCAGCTTGCGCTCCAGCACATAGGGGCCGACGCGCCCCTCGGGCCGGCGCAGCTGAGAGCGCTCGGTGACAGCCTCCGAGCGCGCGGCCCGCGCGGGCGGCGGGAGCGTGGTCGCCTCGTGCGGCGTGGCGACGGTCTCGGCGTAGATATCGACCTCTTCGCTCATGCCCGGCCAGCCGCACCCGCTGTGCCCTGCCGGCCGAGGCCAGGGGGAGGTCGCTAAGCCCAGCTCTGCCAGGCATTCAGGGCGTTGGCGGTCCAGATCGGACGCGCGCCACGAATCTCGACGTCCCCCCGGAAGGGGCGCCCTGAGACGCTTTCCCTAATCCACCTGCTCCTTGAACAGCTCCTCGATCACCGCGGTCGCGTAGCAGCCCTTGGGCAGGCTGAAGGCCACGCGCAGGTCATCGCCCTCGCGCTCGACCTCGACCTCGCCCAGGGGGATCCGCAGAGGACGGCGCGCGCCCTGCGGGCGCACGCCGAGCGCGCGGCCCTCGCTCAGGCAGACGGGGAGCCCGGGGGCGTGCTCGGCCAGCACGGCCTCCTCCAGCGCGTAGGGCGCCGAGCCCTCGCGCGGGCGGAGGAGCTTGCGCCCGAAGATCGGCCCCGAGGGGCTGATCTCCTGGGCCGCGCAGCGCGGCTGCTCGGCGTCGACGTCCTCGACCAGGAAGGAGGCGCCGTTGCGGTGCTTGGTCGCGATCTCCCCCTCCTCGAGCACGTCGAGGCGCTCGAGGCGCGCCGCGAGGTAGCGGTTGAAGAGCAGGCTCTGGAAGGCCGAGAGGTAGAGGTCGCGCATCTTGGGCGGGATCGCGCGCACGGCCCGCTCGTGGTCCTCGCCCTTGGCCAGCGCGCGGCAGATCGCGCGCTCCGCGCTGCAGCGCCCCGGGAACGCGCGCTCGGCGCGCGCGTGGTCGCCCGCGCGCACGGCCTCGCGCGCCTCGAGCACGCGGCCGTGGTCGAGGGTGCTGCCCTCGGGCCCGAGCAAGACCAGCTCGACCACGCGCTCCGCCTGCTCGCGCACCAGCGCCTCGCCGAGGAGGTGCGTGTGCCGCTCCCAGCCGAAGCGCTGCAGGCCGAACAGGTTCGGCACGCCCCGCTCGCTCAGCAGCGTGAGCGCCGCGCGCGCGTCGGCCTCGCCCGGGCCGCCGCCGGCGATCAGGAGCCGGAAGCGGTTGCCCCGCAGGTGGCCGATCTTGAGCTTGTTCTTGTGCGGCTTGGCCACGAGCACGCGCAGCTGCTCGTCGTCGATTCGCTCGACCAGGGCCGGGTCGGCGTGCTGGAGCGAGAGCCACTGGCGCGTGACCGCGCGCGCGTCCTTGAGCCCCGCGTAGCCGATCGCGCGCTTGGGCACGTTGGTCCGCTGCGCGATCCGCCGGATCGCCTCGTGGGTCGGGATCCCCCGCTTCTCGATCCAGAGGTAGAGGTGCTCGCCCTCGCCGCTCGGCTCGTAGAGGGGCAGCTCCTCGACCACGAAGTCCTCGGGCTCTTCGCGCAGGCGCCCGGGGACGGCGGGGATCGCCCCGCTGAGGAACTCCCGCCGCAGCTCGGCGGGGACCGGCGCGCGCCGGCGCGGGCGCTCGCTCTCGCGCTCGTCGCTCGTGTCGTCGCCGTCCTCGCTCACAGGCCGAGCTCGGCGGTGTCGAGCACGATCGTGACCGGGCCCTGGTTCGTCAGGGACACGTCCATGTCGGCGGCGAAGCGCCCGGTCGCGACCCGCAGCCCCTCTGCGCGGAGCAGCTCGCAGAAGCCCTCGTAGCGGGCGTTCGCCTCGTCGGGCGGCGCCGCGTCGACGAAGCTCGGCCGGCGCCCCTTGCGGCAGTTGGCCAGCAAGGTGAACTGCGAGACGACGAGCACCTCGCCGCCCGCGTCCTTGACCGAGAGGTTCATCTTGCCGGCCTGGTCGCGGAAGATCCGCAGCCCGGCGATCTTGCGCGCCAGGAGCTCCTCCGCGCCCTGGGGGTCGCCCGCGGCCACGCCGAGCAGCACCAGCAGCCCGACGCCGATCTCGCCGATCCGCTCGCCCGCGACGTCGACCGCCGCAGACGAGACCCGCTGGACGACCGCCTTCACTACTTGACCTTGGCCATGGCCTGCTCGAGGTCGCCCTGGAGGTCCTTCAGGCTCTCGACCCCGACCGAGAGCCGCAGCAGGCCGTCGGCCAGGCCGATCGAGCGACGCACCTCGGGGTCGACCGAGGCGTGGGTCATGGTCGCGGGCTGCTCGATCAGGCTCTCGACGCCGCCGAGCGACTCGGCCAGCGCGAAGACCTTGGTCTCCATGCAGAGCTGGCGCGCCTGCTCCAGGCTGCCCTTGAGCTCGAAGCTGACCATGCCGCCGAAGGCGAGCATTTGCCGCTTGGCCACCTCGTGGTTGGTGTGGCTCTCGAGGCCGGGGTAGAGCACGCGCTCGACCTGCTCGTGCTCCTCGAGGAAGGCCGCGATCCCGGCCGCGTTGTGGCAGTGGCGCTCCATGCGCAGGTGGAGCGTCTTGAGCCCGCGCAGGGTCAGGAAGCAGTCCCAGGGGCCGGGGACGGCGCCGACCGAGTTCTGCACGAAGCACAGCCGGTCCGAGAGCTCCTGGTCCTGGACGATCACCGCCCCGCCGACCACGTCCGAGTGGCCGCCGCAGTACTTGGTGGTCGAGTGGATCACGAAGTCGGCGCCGTGCTCGAAGGGGCGCTGGACGTAGGGCGTGGCGAAGGTGTTGTCGACCGCCAGCCACACCCCGGCCGACTTGGCCAGCGCCGAGATCGCGCCCAGGTCGGCGATCTTGAGCAGCGGGTTGGTCGGCGTCTCGGCCCAGATCAGCTTGGTGTTGTCCTGGATCGCCTTCTCGACGTTGATCGGGTTCGACATGTCCACGAAGGTGAACTCGAGCCCGAAGCGCTGCAGGATCTTGGTGAACAGCCGGTAGGTGCCGCCGTAGAGGTCGTCGCCGGCGACCACGTGGTCGCCCGAGCTCAGCAGGCGCAGGACCGAGTCGATCGCCGCCATGCCCGAGGCGAAGCACACCGCGGGGATCTGGCTGCCTTCGAGCGTCGCCAGCGCGCCCTGGAGCGCGTCGCGGGTCGGGTTGCCCGTGCGCGAATACTCGTGGACCTTCGCGACCGCCGGCTCGGGCTGGACGTAGGTCGAGGTCTGGAACACGGGCGTCATGATCGCGCCGGTGATCGGCTCGGGCTCGGTCCCGCCGTGGACGGCCTGGGTGCTGAAGTCGTATGCGCTGAGATCCTTCATGGGTCCTCCGTGGGGGCGGGATCATAGCGAGCCGCGGGTGGCGGACGAGGGTCGGGCGCGGGATCGCGGCGAGAAGGCTCAGCGCCAGCGGAGGCGCCGCCCGAACGCGCTGGGCCAGGGGAGCGGGAGCAGGACGCGCAGCCGTCCGCGGGGCCCGCGCCAGGCCAGGTAGGCGCAGCTGAGGGGCAGGTCTCGGTGGTGCGCGACGCCCGCAGCGAAGCGGCGGCCTTCGCGGCGGGCCAGGTCGGCCTCGAGGAAGGCTTCGTCCAGGCTGTGCGGCGCGGCGGGCGCCTCGCGCTGGAGGAAGCGCAGGAAGCCGAGCGCGTCGTGCAGGTGACGCAGGTGCCCGCGGGGCCAGGTGGCAGGCGCGTAGCGCTGGAAGAGCGGGGCCAGCTCGTCGCCCAGGCGAGCCGCGGTGCGCGGGATCCGCTCTACGACCTCCCCGCGTCGCTTGTCGAGCAGGACCTGCGCCTGAACCGCCAGCTCGTCGGGGTCGAGCTCGCAGAGCACCTCGCGCGCGCTCGACGCGACTCCGGCCGCGGCGCACCAGGCCTCGGGGTCGGCGCGGTGCGCGGCCCGCGCGTCGGGGTCGCTCAGCAACCTCCCCAGCGCCGTCTCGAGCTCCAGCTCTCCGGCCACTAGCTAGCTAGGCGCCGGCTGGCGGTAGCGGACGAAGAGCTGAGTCAGGCGCTCGAGCTGCTCGTAGAGCCGCTCGCGCGGCGGGTAGTGGCCGTCGCGCTCGACGATCAGGGCGCGCACGGGGGCGCGCTCCAGCACCGCCTCGGTGAAGTCGAAGAGCGCCGGCTGAATGTCGGCCACGTGCGTGTCGAAGAGGCGGCCCTCCTGCTCGCTGAAGCCGACCAGGTGGAGCTGGACCACGCGCTCGAGGTCGAGCGCGTCCAGCGCCCGGTAGGGGTCGCGGCCGAAGTTGCGCGCGTTGACGTAGAGGTTGGTCACGTCGAGCAGGAGCCCGCAGTCCGCCTCTCGCGCGATCCCGCAGAAGAAGTCGGGGAAGGGGAGCTCGGCGGGGATCCGCAGGTGGGTGGTCACGTTCTCGAGCAAGAAGAGCAGCCCGCAGCGCTCCTGGACCGCGCGGATCTTGGCGGCGATCTCGCGCAGGTTGCGCCGCGTGGGCGGGACCGGGTTGAGGTGGCCCAGCTCGACCTCGGCCGTGCGGGTCAGGGCCAGGTGGTCGCTGACCAGGACCGCGTCCAGGCCGCGCGCCACCGCCGCGAGGCGCTCGAGGTAGCGCTCGTCCAGCGGGCCGGGGGTGCCGAGGGAGAGGTCGAGCGAGTGGCTGAGCAAGGGCAGGTCGCCCAGGACCTCGGGGCGCGCCGGTGGGGCGGCGTCGGGCGAGAAGAAGTGCTCGGCCACGACCTCGGCGCAGGCGATCGGGGCCGCGGAGTCACGGAAGCAGGCGCGCAGAGGGGCGCGGAACCCGAGCCCCACGCCGAGGGGCGGGAGCGCGGCGAGCCGCTCTGCGAAGCTCAGCTCACCCACAGCCGCCGCAGCCGCCGCCGCAGCCGCCGCCGCAGCTCGACCCGCAGCTCGACCCGCAGCTCGACCCGCAGCCGCCTCCGCCGAAGAAGAAGAAGCCGCCCCCGCTGCAGGAGCCGCCGCTGTAGCCGCCGCCGCCCTCTCCGTCCGAGAGCACGTGGGTGAAGAGCGTGATCACGAGCAGCAAGCCGAGGTAGCCGACCGAGTGACCGTGGCTCAGGCCGAGGAAGGCCTTGGCGCCGCCGACGACGAGGAGCGCGAGGCCAGCCGGCCGGCGGCCCATGAGCAGCGGGAGCAGGAACATGCACACCAGGTAGCCGATCAAGAAGAGCGGACCCGGGATCACGCGCAAGGGCTCGAGCAGCTGGAGCATTCGCTAGGCCTCCTCTCCTGCGGCGGCGGGGGCCTCCTCCTCAGCCGCCGCTGGAGCCGGAGCGTCCTCGGCGGGGGCGTCCTCGGCGGGGGCGGGAGCTGGGGGGGTCGCCCTGCCGGTGTGGTGGTCGTGCAGGGCGTCCGCCTCGTGGGCGGCCTTGCGCAGCAGCTCGAGCACCGCGTCGAGCACCAGGTTGGCCGAGGACTCGGCGGGGACGTAGTCCTTCTCGCGCTTCCAGCGGCGCAGCTCGAGCAGGGGCTCGAGCTCGACGCCGAGGAGCTCGCAGGCGCGCCGCAGCGCCTCCTCGTCCAGCTCGGGGTAGGGCTCGCCCATGAGCTCCACCAGCCCCGCCAGGGGCGGGATCAAGCCCTTGTAGCTGACGGTCAGATTGTGGATCAGGAGGTCGAGGTTGTTGGTTCCGCGCAGGAAGAGGCGGCGCGCGCGGATCGCGAGCCCGCGCAGCTGCTGCTCGCAGTCGCGGGCGCGGTCGGAGGTCTCGACCTCGAAGGCCTGCAGGTCGGCGTCGGTCCCGCACACCAGCCGGTGGTGGCGACCAATGTCGAGCAGCTTGAGCGGGAACACGTCTCGCGCACGCGCGAGCTCTTCGGTCGTGAGCAGCAGCAGCGTCGTCCGCCGCGAGGGGCGCGCCTCGCGCATGGTCTGCCCGACGTCGCGCAGGGTGTGCGCGCTGTCGTCGCGGAGCAGCAGCGCGACGTTGTGATCCGAGGTCTCGGGTTCGTAGTTCCCCTTGACCAGGGAGCCGTAGACGAGCACCGCGGCGAGTCGATCGCCGAGGCGATCCTCGAGGGCGGCTGCGAAGCGATCGATGGCTGGGTTGATCTCGCTGGCTTGCATGCCGACAGCATAGGAGATGCCCCCTTTGCGAAGGGGCGATCTGGATTGATGTTCCGGCACGACTCGCCCCTCCCTTTGGCGCGCAGGTTGCGCGGTGACGTTCGGCGTCAGCCCGATCCCTGGGGTTGCCAAGATTTCGGCGTTCACCTGTATGCAGACGGGGCTTACGCCCGGGCGAAATGGGGTCACTCACTCCTCCTCTCGATCAAGAACACAGCTGTTTGCGCGGTGGGCATGAGGATTGTTAACTCAGCTGTTAACCGAGGGACGTATGAGTGAACCAGCGCTGACGACCGACGCCTCCAACCACCTGGTCACCCTGGCCTCTGGAGCCCTGGCCGCGGCGAGCGCCGTCAGCGCCGTCGGCTGCGGCGGCGGCGGCTCCTCCGGCGGCGGCGGCGGCGGCGTCGTCGCTCC
>MDTG01292034.1_pt1 | contig 14382 bp, 5 predicted proteins | sample 811421 | NCBI WGS metagenome assembly MDTG01 (sample SAMN05326645, study PRJNA326480) | marine metagenome | isolation source: seawater | place: Pacific Ocean: South East | collected 2011
CGTAAGAATTCCACCATGGCTCTAGTTTTGTGGCAATGCTTTGAATCTCTATCTCTACAGCGACAGCGGTTAGATTTGTCTGTTCATCGACCGTTGCAACTTCAACACTAAAACCTGCGCCATTTCCGCTGTTTCCTAGCTCAGCGTCACTTGCAAAAAGCTGATCACCTGCGGCGTAGCCCGTTCCCCTGTTACCTGCGTCAAGGAGAACGGTGCTGACAGCGCCTGCAGTCACAGTGACTGTTGCTTGAACGTTTTGCCCAAGGCCTCCGCTTAATGCGACGGTGTAGCTGCCATCTACATACCCAGAGCCTCCGACAAGGGTGGTTTGATCCAGGGTCAAGACCTCACCTGCTGTCGGGTTTGTGAGTGTCGGAATTGTTGCCGTTACCTTGTCGCCTACCTTGTAACCGCTTCCTCTGTCTTCTAGTGCGACATAATCAACAGCGTTGTTCCATACATATGCATTGACTGTTAGGCCTGATCCTGTTGCGCTGCCAGTTGTTGCCAAATTGCTATGGCATCCATCTACATAATTATCACCACCATTGCTGACGCTTAGCGGTTGGACTTCAGTCGTCCAACTTAGCAATGTATTGCCAAAAAATTGATCAGTGCTTGCATCGCCGTTGCTAAAACTCTCCGGTGTAAATGCTCCTGAATATCTTGCGGCTTTTGTTACTCTTACTTGCTGCAGATAACCCTTTAATACTTTTGAGTCACTTACTGAATCTTTATTGCCGCCCATTCCCACATACTGTCCAGGGCTTAAGGCTGTTGTGTCTTGGCCGGAAAGAACAGCGTGAACAGCTCCGTTCTTGTATGCAGTAACGGTCCCGCTTTCTCTAACAACTGCCAAGTGATCCCATTGGCTTTCACTCGATGTTGTATAAAAAGCCGGTAGCGTGTTGCTCCCAATTTTTACGCCATAATTTGTTTGCGCATTAATATGTAATTCATCATAATCAACAATAAGCCTGTAGCTTTGATCATTCAAAAATTCAGAAGGTCTTACCCAGACCTCAACAGTGAAGTCATCATTAGATCCAATATCAAAGAATGTTGTATTTTGAGCTACACCAACTCTTAGTGAATCTCTATACCCGTCATAATACAAAGAAGATCTTTGTAACTTTTGCGGGACAGCTTTAAAGTTCGTGCTACTGACTGATGTTGGCCAATTGTAGCCCGGCTGAAAAATTAGCTTAGATCCTTCATTTGATCTGCTGAACCATTGAGAAGTAGTTGATGATGACGTAAGTGGGCTTGCACCGCCCACAGGGCTTCCAAACCCAAACAAATCACTTACTTGCCAGTTGTTAGTGCTTTCATAAAACAATACTTCATCAGCTTCATATTTAATGCCAGTATAAATTAAATTCCCACTGCTTTGATCTCTGGTTACGGTGCATTGATCAAGTCCAGTCAACGTTGTCAATTGCGTTACTGAATCTTGTGTTGCGTTGATAAGATATACTCCACTTGTTTTGTCTACAATTACACACATTTCATCATCTACTTCCCCTGGCAATCCGTTGACAGCCTCTAGCCAATCAATTTGATTTAAGTTGCTGCTTATGTCTGCTTTCTGCCAAACCTTTCTAGAAAAAGGAAATAGTTTTCTCCATTCAACACCTAGATGCGCAGACTTTCCATACTTACCTGATTGCCAACCCCACCATGTATTTGTCGTCAGGCCTACAACCTTGCGTGTATTTATTACTCTTTTGTACTGATTGTCAGGTGCTACAGGTGTTTCATCAGTATGATAATCTGCGCTAGTTCCTGCACTTTTAGCAAAACCGAGATTGCCAAAGCGACTGTTCTGGTATTCATGGTGTCCATTTGCTAAATCAGATTCAAATGTCCAGTATGTTTGGCCAGGGAATCCAATATCTCCCAGTGAATATTGATCATCTCTCACCCCTTTTAGTTGTTCACCTCTTAGCCTGTATATTTCGTCAGAGGCTCTGCCGTGAGTTGTCCCTAGGGATCTAACAAAAGCCAACTTATATTTAGCCGACGATCCATCTACTGCGCCGCTTTCATCCCACCACATACGAGCAAACAGTGGATACCTGTCTGCTGATGGCCACGTTCCGCCAAAGACAGCCCGCCAGGTTGTTTGTGGCAAGTTGTCAATATCATAAACAAGTGAATCCGACGTACTGCTGAAATTGAAAGAGTTATGAAATGGTCCTGTTGTGTTTGTTTCATCTTCTCTAAACTTAGTCAGCCTATATGCTGAGTGCTGGTAAATGGTATTACCTTGAATGCCACTGTTGGATCCTAGCCATGCTGGATATGACACTTGAATGTATCCATCTCGTGGCCACCATTCGTTAAATAACTCGCCATATAAATAATCTTTGTCTGTCCTAAATGTTGAATCCCAATAATAATGTGAGTTGGCTGCGCTTCTATAAAATGTTCTATCTATAGAGCTAGTGTTAAATGCTCTATGGTCTATGGCTCGCAACCATTGTCCGCCTCTTGAGTAGGTTGTGTTGTTGACATTGTAAACAGGAAGGGATGTGGATTGTCTATATTGATTGTAACCAACGCCACCCATTCCTAGCACGCATCCATATTCTGTTTGACTTGCTGAATCGAGCGTTTGCCAACTCGTTCTAGTCATTGCCCAATCAACAACCGTAGCCCAATAGGCTGGATGCGTTGGGCTGTTAGCGTTCTCTTCAAAATATAATCTGTAGATTAAATCAATCTGATCGTTTACACCCTGCACCACTGGCGTAGGTAATAGCAAACGTGTTACACACTGTTGATTTGTATTAATATCATTTTGTGGATCGCCGGCATCGTTAAATAATCCTATGCTATAAATTGTTCTTGCTGTTCCTGTGACTTGATATAAGTTTCTGATTTGAATATATGGAAAATCTGTGACCGGCTCTGCCCCTCTTGAAAATACTCCTGCAGGATGATCGGTCCCTTCGCCAATCATGTCCGTGCTTGTTTCGTAAGGGTTAGGTATTGTTTTGTCCGATCCAATATATGTTCTTATATTAAATAATCTTCTAGAGGAATTCGTTGCACTGTATAGCCCTTCATTAACTAGCAGGCTATCCCAAAAGCGTGCATTTAATAAATTCTTACCACTGCACTCAGCCTTTACCTGTCCGTCTGGACCCAGTACACGGATCGTGCCAACACCTCGAACCCGTGGCACGTCAAGCGATCTATGTAATCCCACCGATACCGTGCAAATCTGCCCGCTAGGCTTCCGCCATCACTCGATCACGATGATTCCGTCGATGTCGTCGGCATAAGTGAAAAACGATCCAGGATGAATTTTCATCTTCCCTTTGGCGTCTGCAGTCTGCTGCTCTTCCTCTCTTTGGTTCTGCACATTGTCAGCAAATTTTGCGTGAAATACTTGAATGCCTTCATTGTTTAAACGTCCATAAGCTTTAGGCCTCGATTCCCTCTCTTCCGCTTCGATTAAATCTGTTTCCCCAAATGTTCCATACTCAAACAAATTTGTGTGAGCTATGTTTTTTTGTGGCGTGGATGCCGATCCGTTCTGCACTAGCTCAGCGACCATGATTGGCTGCACTCTTGCCAAAGTGGCGCCATCAATTAGTTCTGACAGAAATTCGTAATGAGGGTCAGGGGTCCAGGCATAACGTGTCGCCACTTGATATTCGTCGTTTGCATTAGGCGTTAATTCTTCGACGTACAAATCTATAACGTTGCTATTGCTTGGACCATACTGATCAATTGCTGCAGTGAATGGCCTGTAATCGATTTGTGTTCTCCACTGTGTCGCTCCTTTAGGGCGGCTTCTTATAAACATCCCAAGCAACAGATTCAGCCCCCCATTGTTTGGCCATCTTAAAAATACTGAATATAGACTTGGATCATTCAACCCCTGCAATTCTTGCGGTCTTATGACAGGACTAATCCCCGTCGATGTTCTTTGTTGTGCTGTTGGATTTGTTTCTGGCCATTCCCAGATCGGATAAGGTACTAAAGTTACGATATAGGGCGATTCATCTTCTGGCTGTAAGTGTGTAAAAAACTTGCTACCTGTCAGGCCACTTCCAGGATCAAAGCGTTCAGATATGTCGTCTCTATCTGCTAATCGGTCTTCATCTCTCGGTCTTGAGGCAGCTCCCGCGCCTGTCCTAAATATTTCAGCCATTACAGATTCGCAATTCTACTTTGGAAATCAGCAAAATCAGTTGATGCTGCCGCTAGCGATTTTAAATCTGAAACTGTGATAAATGGTTGATCCGGTAGCCATGACCCGTTTTGATAAGTTAAAACATCGCCGTTAATTGAATTGTTTGGGAATACGTCTGCAAGGTCTCCCACATATTCAATGATGCCCCCTTGCACGGCGCCGGTCGCTTTCAGGTCTCCAAATACATACCACTGCCCAGAACCTAAATGAATGCAGGTAGCAACGCTGTACTGCTCACGCAAGCTAAACCGCCCGCCGCTTGCATAGATCGCTGCAGCTGAGAATGTCACCTCTCCCGTTCCATTTTGAACGACTAAGACTTGAAAACCAATATCAACATTAGATGGCAAAGTGACGATTGATTCGCCTGATACCTGAACGACTTTTGTGCTGTCTGTCGTTAGCAGTGTGTAATTTGATGCAACTGGTCGGAATGTTGTCAGCTTGTCCGACTTGCCTGATATGTCACCACCGGGAATGTTCTCCCATAGCTGCGTTGTTGCGTTGTAGGCCAATAGCTGGCCCGCCTGAGGGTTTGAGATATTTACATCACCCAAGCCATCAAACGTCAGGCCTAAAGCAACGGTTTCTGTGATTTCACTAAGCGGCAAAGTTGTGTTTTCCCATTTGCCTGTAGCCGATGAATAAACAAGGTAATCGTTATTTGAAACCCCACTTAGTACAACGTTGCTAAGGTCCCCGATTGAAAATGTGCTTTGCAGCGCCGTCTCAATTGCGGTCGTGTCTAGCGGGCCTGTTGTGAATTTGCTTAAAAAGCTGTCGTATTGAATTACGTCACCATCGGCTTTTGATTGTGGCGCCTGATAGTCCTGAGCTGTTTCTAGCTGAAACACCACGCCCGCACCCGATATGTCGTAAAGGTCGCCGCTAACCGTCCATTTCCCGTTGGTGTATAGAGCCAGGGCCGCACCCCCCTCGCGCACGTAGGTAAGCCCGCCCCCGGTTGTCAGGTCCACGCCTGCAGCTGCTACCAGCGAAAGCCCATCGGCTCCCCTGTTGACAATCTCAACCTGTACGCCCTCTGACCCATCCAGAAAGCTTGCAACAGGGTTCGCCCCTGTGAACATCAATGACTGATACCAATGGCTTTCGCCAATGCTCACGGTGCCCGTGACGATCTGGAATTGTCTGGTTAAAGAGTTTTCACGTATGCCGGTCGGCACCCATAAAGATCGCTGCGTGTCGTAGGCCAACACGTCCCCATTGCTAGGGGCGATGGTCTGAATCACGTCATCGGCTCTTCCTATCTCTGTCGCTGTCGGAAGGTTCAACCACTGTTGGTTGTATTCCTCCCAAAACCAAAACCGGGCCACTGCGTTGGCATCGCTAGAGCTCGCGCTTTGGTTGTAATAGTCCAACTGAAAATCAGTTAGAGATAAGGTCGCGCCATCTGTCCCTGATGCTGCGCCAAAAGCTGCCCTTGAGTTTGTAGGGACTGAAACGCCTGTGATCTGGAACAGCAGTGCATTGTCTCGGTAAACCTTCAGAGTTAGATCAGTCAGGTTTGTGCCCGTGTATAGCAGCCGCCAATTGTGGTTGCCTTCTACGTCTGTCGATTCATTTTTCAGGGTTGTCGTGAACCCGTTGTTTGTCACGATGATTTCGTCATCGCTTAAAAAATCAAACCTCACGACGTGCTCAGCCCCGTTCACCCCGGCCTGACTTATCGAGCCGCCGCCGCTGCTAGTTGTACTGGTGTCGTAGTCAAACACCGCAAAGGCGAAAACAGTTCCGGCGTCCGCGCCAACCGATGAGCTGAATTCAACGTTAAGACTGACCCAACCTGTAGAAGGTATGGATTCTGTGGAAACAACCCTAGTGTTTTCGTTGGCTCCATCCAGTAGCCGGTATGTGGTGTTTTCAAAGTGGTATCCATCACCATTGAGCACCCAATCAGTGCCGCCGTCAGCGATTAGCGACGTATAGGACCCGCCGCCGATCTGCACATAGGTATCCCCATCATTCTCACCATCAACAAAACCGGCACGTCTGGCCCGTCACTGCCGGTGCGGACGCCTCCACCATCCCCCACCATGATTACGTCCCCGGCCGAGGTTTTGGAATAAATCCGTTTGTCGGCAAGGTTTGTTGCCAGCTCCCCCACAAGGATCTGACTTGCATTCGGCCTAGACCCCGATTGCTCACTTCGCTTAGGCCGAATCGCTGCGCTGATAACAACCATCAGTAAAGACCCCCATCGATTTCTGTAACGTCGCTATAGGTTCCATCAGTGGCAAAGTTGAAAGCTGTTCCTGATGCGTCGAGCGCATACAGCTTTTTGTCCGCCATGTTTAGGAATAGCTCGCCCGCGAAGAGGCTTCCTGCACTAGGCACAAAACCCGGCGCAACGGTGCGAGCCATGAGGGGGCGCACACCTCCGTTGCCGTCCACCTTTGTTCGCTGAAACTCACTAGCGCTACTGTCCCAGGCCAGAACATCACCATTGTCTGCAACGCTGTTGGCCACGTTGACATCGGTTAGCTCGCCAATGCTCGAAGCGCTTATGTCAGCGGCAGGCTCTGCCCCTGGCTCCCAATAGCCGTGTATCGCATTCCATATCAAAGTGTCACCGTGAACAGGCGCAGTGGCGGTTGTGTTGACATCTTCCAGCATGGAAAGGCGTCCGAACACATTCGCAACGTCTCCTAGGGGCAGAGGGTCAACAGGTACGGGGACAGATCCCGCCGCTGTGATGTAGGGGAGCCAGCCATCAGTAATTCGCAAGTCGTCTAGCTGTGCTGTCAGGTAGCCCTGCTCATCAAAGGCGTTTGGCAGCGTCCTTCCACCGATGGCCATGCCTCCGGTTAGCTGCCATGCACCGGTCTGCAAGTGATCGCCTACTTCAATTCCGTTGATATAAAGACGAATTAGACCACCACCCTCCTGAGCTAAATAAACGTGGTTCCAACTATCTTCAATCAAAGATCCGCTTATGTGATCTGAGTTAAATACTGAAAGTTGTCTAGTGCCAAAGTAAACACCCAGCTCTGATCTGTCTTGTGCTTTGAGATAAATATGCAGGCCAGTGCTTGTAGAAGAATCAGGCTCAGCGGGCGCAATTATGTACTCATCACTTCCGTCCCCCGTAGTCTGGCTGTCTGTTTTAATGAAAAATTCAAAAGACCAGATTCTGCCAGCCGCCCAAGTTTCTGGGCAGCCATCATCAGCAGTCCATTCAATCTTGTCTTGATTGAATTTTCTAAAGTGAATAGAATATGATCCAGAAAATTTAGAATCATATACTGGATTAGGTGATGTTACAACACTAACCTGCAGTGGCCAGTTGTAAGATGACTCTATAAAGTTTTCGGCTTTTAGTAAAAACAGTGCTTGATAATCAACAGCTGATCGAATAATTTGTTGTCTAACTTGCAGCCATGACGGAACAGTGTTATCTCCCAATGATGGTTGACGACCGTAAATAATACCGTTAGCAGCATGCACTCCAACTTCATCGCCTAAAACCTCAATGCTTGAGGTATCTAGTGGGCCGGTTGTATTTTTTAAATACGGTGCGCCCTCTTGATTTGAACTCCAGCCAATCAGGCCAACTGCGTTTGAACTTGGCAAATCCAAGCCGCCACCGGTTTGCGCCGGTCGGTTGGTTTTTAGCTGGCCTATGTCAAACGTTATATCTCCGTCATTAGTTACAGCATCGCTGTTGTCTGTTTTGTCAATATCAAGCAAACCACCGATACTGCTAGATCCAATATTTGCGGCAACTGAATTGCTGGCAATCCATTGGCTGCCATCCCACATCAGGGCATAGCCAATTGCTTTCCCTGCTGTGTTTACATTTTCTAGATCTTCTAATGGATACTATGTAATATCAAGATCATTGAATTGAACATTTAAATATTCAAGAATCGATTCTTTATTAGGGACTTGTGCATTAGTAAAGTCATCCCATACTAGATCAACATCTTCATAAACGATCTTCCAATCTTTTGCGATTCTGAATCCATCAATTCCATTATTGAGTGCTCCGTTGTCAGCGACCCTCACATGGCCTGCAGCAATCTCTAAGAATGAACCTGTCGATCCAATCAAGCCGCTTGTAATAAATGTTGGAGAACCTGCGCCAACACCTCCAAAGAGATATGCCTTGCGTGGATTAAAACCATTTTGTGTTGGCTCATACGCTGTAAATTCAAAGCCTCTTTCGCCTTTGCCAGCAAACCCAATGATTACATTTTCATGCTCCTGTTGGTTTGTAGTTATTTCTTGATCTCGCGTGTCATACAGGCGAGGCCCAGGAATCGGGAAAGTATTAGTTACGGTTTTTTCTTCGACAGTATCAAACAGGAACATATCCTGTGCAATTGGCGAGGGAGCCCATACAGATCCGTTCCATAAAAGGGCATAGCCCTCAGTCACGGTGTTGTCTGATGCATTAGGGGAAACGTCTCTTAAGTCCCCAATGCCGTTGTTGCTTATGTCGGCCGCGATAGTTGATGACGGCTTCCAACTTGTGCCGTCCCATGCAAGCGCCTGGCCTATTGCAGGACTGCCAGCGTCAACATTGCCAATGGATCCAAGAGCTCCAAAAGCGAATAGCTTGTCGATTTCATCTTCTAAAACACCCCAGCAAGGAATGTAGGTCTCTGGAATAACTCCACCTTCAAAGTCACCATTGTGTAAATTTGTGGATGACGGCGCCCGATTCGGACAGCCTTGATAGTGCAAGCTTGGGCCATTAAATGTCCTCGGTATAAAATAGCAATCAGAAAATGTGTTTAAAATTGTAACCTTTTCTCCTTTTATTTCAACATTGCCTTGTAATCCAACAGTTACAAATGTCGATTGATTAGTCCAGAATTTTGCATCATCATCAGATGGCGAGGTTCCATCACCTAGCCCAAATGTGTTCCATTCTTCGGAACAGGTCCAGCTACCGTCAAACTGACTAATACTTGTAGCATATCCAGGGGAAGAAATAGACCCTTGATCAAATACGTTTTTATAAAGATCTGAGAAATATATTGTTGTCGCCTGATCAAATCTAACGTAACCGCCTCCTACTTGATAAAAAGTTGAAACGTCGCTGAAGTCATCTAGCCCCCACGTAGAGCCAACGCCAGGAATGCCCGGCTCCCACTTGTTACCTGTCCACACCAGAGCATCGCCGGTTCCAGGGTTGTTGCTTGTTACGTCAACGTCCAGTAATTCGTCGATGCTATTTGTAGAAATGTCCGCATCAACGCCGGCAACATTTGTCCATTTTGTTCCATCATAAGAAAGGAAATCGCCAGCATTTGGAGTGGTATCTAGAATTTCTCGACCGATACCGTACGGCACCGTGTAAGTTGTGCCCGTGTATTTAGCGCGACCTCTAGTAACTCGAAGGTCAAGCATGAACCCTCGCCAGAAGTTATGAGTTAAAACATTCTGATCGTCAAGATCATTGCGACCCAAAATAAACTCTTGATCACCTGTATAAATGACATCTGCTGTTGTGTAGTCTACTCTGTAACCATCAAGCCATAATGCATGCAAGTTGGCTTCTTTTGTTACTGCAACGTGATGCCAATTGTTAAGGCTAACAGAGTTATTAGGAGTGCTCAGTTGGAAGCCGCTTTGCCCTTGCGAACCAACCACATTCCATGACAATGATCCGTCTTGTAAAAGCCTGAGTGTGTAACCACCGTTTCCTTGAGTTGCTACTTTTCTGAAGATGCATCTATCTTCTAGCAGAAGAGATGGATAGAAAAATATCTCTATACAACCGTCACCATCGACAACCTGCCAGCTGACATCATTGGCCCAGGACACATAATTGTCTAGGCGTTGCTGCAGAGTCCAGTTTGAAGATGGCCCCCAATATCTGGCAATTGGATATAAATAATTCTCAGGGCTGTAAAATTCGTATGTTGTGCCTACGTTTGCATTTCCTTTTGGTGTCGAAACTGCTAATACAGTAGAAACATCTTCATTTGTTAAATAGTTTAAATTTGGATTAGCAACCAACATGTACGCGGCTACTAATTTGTTGTTCGTAATTCCTAAATCACCAAACTGCACATCTTGCATATCGTCAAGCCTGAAGCGCTGGTCGAGCGTGCTTGCAACCCAGTTTGTGCCGTCCCACAGCAGGCCATATCCAGTTCCCGCTCCGTAAGGGGCCACGTCACCCAACTGGCCAATGCTGTAATCACTGAGATTGAGCAGAGGGAATCCCATTCTGAAGCCGCCTGTTTCTGCGATCAGGGCTAAGCCAGGGAATGCGTCAGCCGTGCTGACATTTTCAAGCGCACCCAGCGAACCTTCATAAGCAACTAAATGCAGCGGGTCTGTAACATTAAGAGGCTTTTCCTGTGCATTCTCAGCAGGCGGAACAAAGGCTTGCGCCTCATTCAAGCCATCCATCAATATGCGAACGTATGCAAATTTTTCGTTCTCTAGTACGTCTGTCGATTCTCTAACTCTTAGACATACATATGGCAAGTTATCAACAACTGTAAATCTCCCCAGGTTTTCTTCATCACATGGCTGGCAGGCTAGGTCCGGGAATGCCTCGGGAGTTGCTCCAAAATTCAGATAATAGTCAAACTTGGCGTACCATAATTCTGGATATTGTGCTTTCCAGTTACCCTCCGATGGATGCCAGACTAATGTTTTACCGTAATCTCTATCGTTTGTATTGACATCTCCTAGATCGTTAATGCCGGCAGACGATAAGTCCGGGGCGGGTCCAGCTACTGGCTGCCACTCTGATGCGGCAGAGTTCCACGCTAAAACATATCCTTCGCCGGGGACAATATCAGAAACGTCTCCAATGTTTTGAAGTTGTTGACTTCCAAATTCTGTTCTTACATGTTCTAACGTAGTAAGTGAAAATAAACTTTCATCTTCGCCGTCATGCAAGTTTGGGATTGTTTGCGAAGTGTATCGAATTTTTGACGCATTTACAATAAAAATATCGCTAGGAGATTTAATAAAAATGTTTTTTTCGTAGGCGTTTTGCCCGAGATATGTTTTCTTTAAATTTATCTCCATATCATCGTCGGCCATCAACCTTAGGCCAGACCCTGCAATTATTCTTTGACTTGTAGAAGTGTCTTGGCTGTTATATGCAAATCTTAGTTCTGATATTTTCGACCTGTCGAAAGTTACAACATTTCCGACTTGTACTGTCCCATCAATAATATCAAACGTGGGCGCTACTGGTGCCCAGTAGTATTTGTTATTCGGATAATCGTATTGATACCATAAAAGGTCATTCGCGTCAGGAGTGTATTTAGGATTATTAGCTGAAGCGTAAAACCCATAATTGACATCCCCAGCGTCATTGAGTGTTGGGATTAGTCCGGCATTGCCTCCATACGCGGCCGGTGGTCTAACGACCCACTTTCTGCCATCCCACGTCAGCAGCCAACCGGCTTCGCCTGTATCGAGTTCCCCAGCAATGCCATCCTCAATGTCAACGTCACCAATATCAGACAGGTCGCACGACAGCAGTTCTTCCTTATCCCACGGAATTGCAACCCCGCCTAGGTCTGCTGAAATCTGAGTTATGTCGCCATTGCCGTCTAGTGTCCACAGTTCCGCGAACTGTTCCCCACGCCTGATGACAAGCTCCCCAGCCTCAATCGAGCCGCCCTCAATGTCACTAGCGCGGATTGCATTTTTAAAATCCTCAACTTCCTCAACTTGAGAATGCTTGAGGATGATCCGATCTAGCTGAGCCACCCGTTGCGCCTCTGTTGTCGGCGTAGGTTTCCGCTCTGCTAGTTACCAAAGGCCAATAGGGCAGCTGCTTTTTGCGATTCTAGTTTTTGCCGGCAGGAAACAACCACACTTGCCGCACCTTTGATCTTTACCTTTAAACGGGCAGGTATTGCATACATCCATTCTGGCTTTCGGATCTGTAACACCACCTGCTGCCAAATCCTTAGCTGACTTGATTAGGCCTTTAGCCATATCAAGTGGTGATGCCTCGATTTTTCTTTTTATTTCAGCTACATCATTGACCTTTGCCATAGCAATTTTTTCATCCTCAATTTTTCTTTGCAGTGCCAACTCTTCCATTTCAATTCTTTTAGCTTCAACCTCCTTTTGCTTTTGCTTGATTATTTCTGATCTCTCAATTAACCATTGCCTGCTGTAACTTTTGACTTGTGCGCTTATCTCAGCTTGCTCAGGATGTTCAGGCCATTGACCTAGATACCCTATGCACCAAATATAGTTGCGCGGCAGATTGCTAAGGTCAAATGTCTTTTCTAGAAGGCAACAGGCACCTGTTGGATCTGTCCCGTCTGCTGCCCGAAAAACCGTCCAGTCTGGTGAGCGCATGCCTTTCTCGGAAGCGCCCAAGTGTTCCTGTTCTATGCCCGTCCAGGGGGCCACGTATCCTTGTCTTCTAGGTATTCATTCAGTTCAATATTTTCTCTCAGCTCTTCCATCAGTTCTTTAGCATCTTTTGTTCCCTGAGGTCTCTTGACTGGCCCCGTAGCGTATGGGGGTGTTGAATTTTCGTCTTTTTCGATCAATTCATCTACTTCCTCTTGCTTCGCATTTCTCTCATCTTCTGTATTGCCTTTTAAAGTTTCAAGCTCTTGCTTTTGTCCTTCTGCATTGTAAATTACTTCTCTTATTTGCTCGATCTGTTCACAGATATTTTTGCATTCTCTTTCACTGTCACCACGCGGAATACGATTTAATAATGCACAATTCATTTCGCCCTCTGCAGTGACCTTACAGCAGAATTCGCTTCCATCAGTTGGATCTTTGGCGGGAGCATAGCCATCTCTGCATTTGTCTGGATTCCATACAAGCAAGCCAGCTCTTTCGTTTAAAGACTGTAATTGCGCTTCAGCGTTTTCAAATGAATTTTTAGCGTTCTGCAGGTCTGAGAAAATACTTTCTCTGTCATCGACCCAGTTGCCTTTTACACTCTTTGCTTCTCTCAAAGCCAGTTCTGCCTCAGTCCAGACAGGCCTTTGCTCATCAACATCTGTTATCGCATTTTCTAGTTGTTTGTTAAATGATATGCACTCACCATAACCCTCTCTTTCGTATTGCGATTGTGTGTAATCTTCTGGAAGATCGCATGAATTGATTTCGATCAGACGTTTGCCTAATTTCACTTCCTCTTCATAGACAAGCATATCACTTACAACTGCTAAATAATCCTCCTGTGCTAAAACCAGATCGTTTTCATTATTCACCAATTCGTTTTGAAGAATTATATAGTCACTGCTTAATGGGTCGGTTTCAGATATTGTTACTTTAAGACTAGCAATTTCTACCTGCAAGCTATTGACGGACAGGTACAGAGTATTAGCTGCTGACTTTGCGCTTTCAAGATTATTTTCTGCTGTGTCATTGATTAATTCTTGCTGCTCAATCTGTGATTCCTTGTCGGCTTGCGTCTGCTGAAGCTCTGTCAGTTTTTCGTCTGCTGCATCAAATGCCTCTTGCTTTGCTTCTATGTCAGAGTCAATGTCCGACTGACTACCATCAGTTTGTTTAAACAAGTTCTCTAATCTGAGTGCTTCATTCATTGCATTATTTCTTACTTGGATTGCTATATCAATTTGGAACTCAAGTTGCTCCAAGATAGTTTGAAGATTTTCAATTTCTTTTTCTTGGTCTTCTATAAACTTATCCACAAATTCAACGTAACCTTTAAGCCATGCAATCAATGCATCTAGTTCTTCTATTTCTCTTACCATTTTTAAAATAACTAGATCCTGTGAGCCTGCCTCAAAGTAAGTGTCATATACTGCACCGCATCCTTCATTTCCTGGCGTACATCCGTAGATCAATTCAGCCTTATTGCAAATTGGATGCCCGGCTACTAGATCCTCGAATGTAATCATTGTGTTAAACCCAAGAGCACCTGCAGCGTCGTTATCATGCAAGCACTCTGCTCTTTGAGGCCACTTTTGCCCAGGGTATCGGCCCATTTTCACCCAGTTCTGATAATCAGTCGTGAAATGAGTTCCAGCCTCTGACAGATCTACTTCATAGACCCATCCTTGCCGATATTGCTTGCCTTCCCAATATTCGTTAATGCAGGCCATCAGGCCGCCAATGCAATACTCCCAGTAGCGGTTTTGATAGGCAACACCTGGCCGATCTTCCCAATAGAGACCCTGCGAGCAATCGTATTTAACGCATGTATCTTTTTCATGCTGATAATCCCCCTGTTC
>MDTG01281735.1_pt1 | contig 14381 bp, 12 predicted proteins | sample 811421 | NCBI WGS metagenome assembly MDTG01 (sample SAMN05326645, study PRJNA326480) | marine metagenome | isolation source: seawater | place: Pacific Ocean: South East | collected 2011
TATATGGATTAACAAAAGAAATTTCAGAGATTGATTGTGAATTTATGTATCCTGATAACTCGATTGTTATTAGAACATCTGGTGTGTTTGGAGATAGTTCAGGAAATAAAACAAATTTTTTACTAAGTAGATTAAAGGACTCTAAATCGGACAAAAAAATTTATATCTCTGATGAACAAACTATTACACCAACATTTACAGATGATTTAGCAGAAATACTATCATTTCTTTTAAACAAAGTTAATATTGAAAACGGTATATACCATATCACAAATTCAAATTTTTGTTCGTGGTATGAATTAGCAACATTTTTTTATAAAGAAATGGGAATTAAAAAAAAAATATTTCCAATAGATCGGCAGGGAATTGATTTGTCAGGTTTTAAAAGACCAAAGTTTTCTGGATTAAGTAATGATAAAGTTCAAAAATTAATTCGACAACAAATTCCAACTTGGAAACAAAGCGTAAGTAGGTACTGCAGATTAATCATATCTGGCTAAGACTTCAATAATCGCACCTTTGCCAAAACACCACGAAAATAATGATAATAATAATGAAGGAATAAGAAAAATTAGAACAAAAAGGATTTTTATTGGATGGAATTTATTATGTGAACTAAGATATTTGGTAACATAGTTTTTATCTTTGTATATACAATTAAGTGAACTTTCTATCCATCCTATGGGATCGTGTTCAAATGAAATATGACTTTCTCTTATGACTGAAAAGCCATTATTAGCTAGTATTTGTTTTAAAGCATCTTTTTTAAAATGAAATAAATGTCTTGGAACGTCTAGATGAAGCCAATTATTTTTGTATAATTTTGCTTGCCAACTAGAAAGATTTGGTACAGAAATTACAACTAAGCCGCCTTTCTTCATGATGTTTGTAATTTTTTTTAACTCGCTTAATGGATCTTGCATGTGTTCAAGAACATGAAATAAAATTACAAGATCAAACTTTTTTTTTTTAAAGGATTCTATTACTGGTTTGATGGTTAAATTGTTTACATTTTTCAATGCCAATTCAATTTGCTTTTTATTTCTTTCCGTTCCAAAGATTTTCCAGTTTAGCTTTTCAAATTCTTTGAGCATATATCCATGTCCGCACCCAATTTCCAATATATCTCCAGGTTTTTTAAAAAGTTTATGCCATTTATTTACTTTGTTTTGATAAAAAAAAGACAGAATTAATGTAGTATATTTATTAAACCTTCGATAATACCGGGGATAATAATTTTCTATTTTTTTTTTCTCAAATATAGTTTGAGCAATACCACAACTACATAACTTGATTTCAAATGAATCATTTGTTAAAGGGTCAATTACGTTTCTAAATAAAGAATGTAATTTTCTTTTATTACATATTTTACAAAGCATTTTTTAGTTATACTATATTCAATTATCTTAAACTTTTAAAAACTATGAATATTCTAATAACTGGTAACCTTGGTTATATTGGCCCAATTTTGGTTTCAAAGTTGAAAATGGAAGGTTACACAACTTTTGGTTTAGATACAAATTTTTTTTTTTTAAATAAACATTTTTTTCAGAAACATCATTTTCCTGAAAATCAGATAATTAGTGATGTGAGAGATATTGATATTTCTCTCTTCAAAAATATTGATATCGTTATACATTTAAGTGCATTATCTAATGACCCAATGGGAGAACTAAATAAAAATCTTACTAAAGAAATTAATTATGAAGGTTCTAAAAAAATTGCAACATTAGCAAAGAAATCTGGAGTTAAAAAATTTATTTTTTACTCTTCGTGTAGTATTTATGGTAGCTCCGATTTAACAAAATATGCAGATGAAAACTCTCAACTTCTACCATTGTCTGAATATGCAAAATCAAAGATCAATTTTGAAAAATTTCTTCAAGGTCAATGTTCCGAAAAATTTAAATGTATTTTTTTAAGAAATGCTACTGCTTTTGGAGTGAGTCCAAATATGCGATTTGACTTAGTATTAAATAACCTATTTGCTTCTGCTTTCTTAACCAACGAAATAAGAATATTATCAGACGGTGAACCAATAAGACCATTAGTCCATATTCAGGATATCGTTAAATGTACTTTATTTTTTTGCAAGTTTGATATTCCCGAGAACTATATAAGCATTAATATCGGCCAAAATTCTCAAAATTTTAAAGTTAAAGAAATAGCTAATGCAATTAATGAAATTTTGCCAAACTCTCAAATAAAAATTTTGGGTGAAGGTATTATTGATAAAAGGTCGTATAAAGTTAGCTTTAATAAACTTTCTGCTGTTACATCCTTGAAATTAGATTGGACGATTTCCGATGGTTGTAAAGAGTTGCTGAACTGGTTTAAAAAATATTCATTGAATGAAAATGAGATACATTCAAAAAAATTTATACGAATTAAGCAATTAAAGTATTTAATTGAAAAAAATAAAATTTCTGAAAATTTAATTTGGAATTCAGCTGCAAATGAGTGAATTTCAAAATTGGTTTGTTAAAAGAAAAAAAATGGAATCCACAAAAAGTTTTCATAATTTTTATGGAAGAAGATCTCCTAATTATTTACTTAAATTTGTAATCCATTCTATTTTTATAATGTTTAAATTTTTAAAATTTAACTTTTCATATGCTAATCAAATTAAATTTACTAAAAAAACAATTAAACTTCCTTCATTTCCAGAAGAATTTAATAATTTTAAGATACTACATATTTCAGATACTCATTTTGATCTAATAAATGGAATAGAAAATTTGATCTACAATAATATTAAAAATAAAGAATTTGATATTTGTTTTTTTACCGGAGATTTAACTGAAAATTCCAAATTTTATAAGGAATCTCTAAAAAAATTAGTTTTTGCAGTTAGGCATACAAAATTCAAATACGGAATATATTCTGTACTAGGTAATCATGATACAATTGATCTGTACAAAGAATATAAAAAAAACAAAATCAATATTTTAGTTAATGAGTCAAAAAGAATTTATAGTAATGGTTCTTGTATAATTATACATGGCACTGAGGATAGTTCTTTTTTTTTTGATAAAAATAATCTTTCAAAAGTCAATAAGGATAAAAGTAAATTTAAGATAATTCTTTCACACACCCCAGAATTATTGGACTTTTTTGAAGAAAGGTATTTTGATTTATACTGCTGTGGGCATACTCATGGAGGACAGATAATATTACCTTTTTTCAAAACTCCTATTTTTACTGGGTTATGTAGATTTAAAGACTATTATAAAGGTTTAAAAAAATATAAAAATATGTTGGTTCATGTCAGTGTAGGAGTAGGCGCTTCGATAATACCGTGGAGATTAAATTGTGAACCAGAAATAAATATTCTGGAGCTAAGAAAAAATTAATTAGAGTTTTCTTTTAAAAGTTTTTTTCTAGCGAATATATCAGAAATTCTCTGCTCAAAAACACTGTCAGCCATAAACTTTCTATCAAATATTATTCTAAAAATTCTCATCACTCTATTTGGATATCTCAAATAAACAGTCGTGTAATATGAAGACAAAGCTAAAAATCTTAAAAATGAAAGCATCTTTCCAGGTATTCTCTCGCAATAAGATGTTGATCTTGTAAGGTCAAATTGTACTAGAAGATCAGTAAAATACTTATCAGATGGTTTACAAATTTTTTTCTTTTCCAAGAGCTCATCGTATATTTCGCTTCCAGGATATGGAGTGAACGTCGCATAATTACAATCATGAACCCCGATTAGCGCCATTTTAATTCCATAAAAAATTGATTTAAAAATATCAAAATAATTTTCGTGAGGGAAACCAATAATCATGTTAATTTTTACGTTATGACCTATTTTCACGGCTGTTTGAGCGCTCTTAGTAAGATTTTTTAATTTCAGTTTTTTCTTAATTAATTTTAATGAATTTTCTGATCCACTTTCAGGTGCATAAACAAGTAGGTCACAACCAGTTTTATAAATTGCGGAAAGTGTATCAAAATCTAGGGCTTCTGATCTTGTTCCAGAAGGTAGTTGCCATGAAATATTAATTTTTCTATTCTCTAACTCTTTACAGAATTCTAAAATCCATTCTTTTTTTACAATTGCAGTTAAGTCATAAAACTCTATGCTGTTGGCGTTATATTGTTGAATTAAGAACTGTATTTCATCAACTACATCTGTTACATTTCTCATGGTATATCTAGTCGTCCACATTCTAGGGTTAGAACAAAAAGTACATTGGTAAGGACAACCTCTCGTACCTAAAATTGGCATATTTCTACCTCTTGATATTCCCATTGTCCAATTTCCAGAAAAATATGATTCAACATTGAATAAATGCCATGCAGGCCAAGGTATGTCATTAATATATGCAATCCTTTTGCTTAATCCAGTGTTAGTAAATTTTTTATTACGATCAAAGAAAGCTAGACCTGCGGTGTCTTGAATTTGTTTTTTTGACGCTATCCTGTGTACTAATTCTAAAAAGGTAAATTCTCCTTCACCTAAAATAATATAATCTATTTCCTTGCAATCTTTAAGTATATATTCCGGCATAGCCGTAGGATGCTCTCCTCCCGCAACAATGATTATATCAGGAAATTTTTTCTTTATTTTTTTAATTAACTCCCGGTGGGGTACCCATTCCTGAGAAAACATAAGTGAGATACCGAAAATTTTTGTTTTTGGATCTATCCTTTTAATGATTTCATCATCGTCTAACCCCTGAAAATTGTAGGTGCCACATTTCGATGTTCTTATTTTATTTCGTGATGAGCCAAGAGCATCAATCATTTTAACAGAAAAATTAGCTTTTTCTAAAACAGCTCCTAAGTAAGCTATTCCCATAGGAAGAGTAATTGCATTACTGTAAGTATTGACGGACATTACTGCATATGGCCGACATAATTGGATATGTTTCCCAAGAAAAATTTTAGGGCATTTAAACTTTTTATATGCATCAATTCCGGATCTAAAATCTTGATGCATAGTAAATTTTTGTTTGTTGACTGCTTCAAGCATCTGAATAAACTCAATAAAAATATATAATATATATTATATGTTTCCATAATACTACAATCTTTAATATTTTTATCGATTTAATAGCTCTTTCCACACTCGATTCTTAATTAACATGAAAAAACCTGGAAAACTTATGAGAAATAAAATTATGCCGAAGAAAGTGCTGGTAACAAATAAAACTTCAAGATTTTCATTGATTTTACTTCCAAAATAGAGAAATGTTCCTTCTCTAACTCCCCAACCTCCTAGTGAAATTGGTATTGATGCAATAAATAGTGAAATATTAAAAAAAAAAGAAATTTTGATCAATTGATAAAATTCCAAATCATGTAAAAAAAAACTCAAGATTATCATAAAAAGTAGCATAATTATAAATCTTTCTATGAATGAGAAAGTCATTACTAAAAAAAACTTTTTTTTTCTAACTATATTTAGAAATTGAACAAAAAAAAACTTTACTGATTTAGGGCTTTTAGAAAAAAAATTGCTAGAGATATAATTTTTTAAAATAAAATAAAATAATAAATGAGTAATTAATATTAAAAAAAATATTAAAAAATAACTATAAATATCCTTCTTTGCTATTATGATCGTCGCCAATACAATAAGAGACATCAATAATGTATGTACACCAACTAACCTATCAAATATTATAGAATTAATGTATTTTGGATTGGTTTTTTTATCCTTTCCGATTAAATAACGATAGGCATCACCACTTATAGGAGCAGGAAGTAATTGATTTAAAAAAAATCCTTCGTAGGTAATTTTAACAATATCAAAATATGTAAAGTTTTTTACACTCTTATTAAAAATAAGAAACCATCTCAAAGATAACAGTGGGACAATAATAGAAAAAATGATTATAAACAAAAGAATATTTTTTACAGAAAAATTAGAAACGAGTTGTTTGATTGTTTTAATCTCTAAAGTGTTTAACATTAAATAAATTAATAAAATTGATATTAAAACTCTAATAATATTTGATTTTTTCATAGCCCAATCAATCAAACTTTTTGTTGCAAATGAGATTTTAATTTAATAAAAAAGAAAAATTATTTAATTTTATGCAAAAAACTAATTATGTTATATTTATTTTAAAGATTTGCAATTTTAAATGTTAGAAAAAGAAATAAATACAAATAAAAAAGTACTTCTGATCAAAACTACGTATGACTTTATGCCGCTGGGAAAAGGATATGTAATGTCAATGTTGGAAAAAAATAACATTGGTTTTGATTTTTGGGATATGCTTCGACCTCAAGAAGAGGAAAGATTCTACTTGGATAATCTTAAAAATGATGAATATGCTTTGGTTGCGACTGGGGGGTTTGTTTTCAACTTAAACGATTTCATTGAGGTCTCAAGGAAATGTAAAAAAGCTAATTCTTCAGTTCCAATTCTTCTTGGTGGCAATATAACAAGGAATATAAGACCTGAAAAATTGTTTAAATACATCAACGTTGATTATATTTATATAGGTGAGGCAGAAGCAAGTTTTGTTGAATTTTTAAAATCGTTTTATAAAGGTAAAACAATTGAATCAATTCCCGGTATATCCTTTATTGACAAAAGAACAAATCAACTTGTCAGAAATCGTCAAGACAGAGTCAATCTCGCAAATATAGATGTTATGCCTGCATATCATCGATTTGATGTTGAATATTATATTTCTACAAACAAGCACATAAGATTTCAGAAATTAGGAAAAACATTTCCTATGTTAACTGGTCGCGGATGCACAGGTGGGTGTAGTTTTTGTTCACCAACAGTTGGAAAATTTATTGCTCCATCTATCATTAACACAATGAAAGAGATAGAATTCTTGATTAAGAACTATGATTTTGATGCTTTTCATTTCATAACAGAAATATTTTTTGAATTTCCCCAAGATGTTTTAAATTTCTGTGAAGAATACAAAAGAAATAAATTTAATAAAAAATGGTTCTGTTGCGTATCACCTCATATGACACCAGATGTTTACCCTGTAATGAAGGATGCTGGTTGTGTAGGTTTTAATATGGGTTTAGAAAGCGGTTCTGATAGAATTTTAGCAAAAACTAAAATTGGTTGTACTGTCAAAAATTTCGAAAAACTATACAGAGAAGCAAAGAAAAATAATTTGTTCGTAGACGTAAGCTACATGGTGGCAAACCACAATGAAACAGTGGAAGACATGAGAGCTACTTTTGACACACTTATAAACAATAGAATGCAACAAGAAAGTTTTGGAATAACAACCGCTTATCCAGGTACATCCATTTATGCAAAAGCGTATAAACAAGGAAAGATTAATGATGAATTTGCATATTTAAAACATGTTCTTAGTTCTAGATACTGGAGAACATATAATATTAACGAATTTGATTATTTAAATATTAGTGCCATACCTGATGAAAAATTAATACCAACAATTATGTCAGAAACTAGAAGATATTACAGTCATTTACGAAATACATTTCAAGCAAAGAATCAAATAATTAAAGATAAATCAGGAAAAAAACTGTCAAACGCTCATGACCTTCATGGATCAAAGAAAAAATACTTTTTCCATGGAAATTGTGTTGATTGTAACAAAAAAGTTATCAAAGAAATTGATCCAAAGTTTACAGATGGAATGATTGAACTAACAGAAGTTTGCGATAACTGTTTTACAAGAAACTTTTTCGATATTTCAATTTTAAAAGATTTTAAAATTCATTTTAAAAATTTGAAAAAAAGGATTGATAATTCTAAAAATATAATTCTCATTGGTAGAAATAAGTTCTGTGAAGATTTTCTATTTTTCAATTATCTTAATATTGATATATCTAAAGTTAAACTTTTAATTGATGAACGTTCCGCTGAGGAAGAAAAAAATGGAATAGAAGAATATTCAGGTTCGAAAAAAAAGTTTTTCTTTGGTTTGAATAGATATAACAGAGATTATGCTAAAATATGTAATTTTGATTTAGCTTTAATTGGGGACTTAATACCTGAACAATTGAATGCTTTTCTACCAGAATCAAAAGTTAAAGATATTGAATTTCTAGATCCCTACAGGTCTCCTTCAATGGTAGAGGGTTTAGTTGTAAAAAATATTTATCAGGAGAATTATAGTAAGTTTTTGTCAAAGTCAAATATGCTTTTAGAGAAATCAAAAAAATATATTAATCCCGATATTTTAAGAATGTTAAAGAAAATCCGTCGCATCCGTATCTCAAACTAGTTTAAAAAGCTTTACTCGATTAGATTTCGACTACTTAACATTTTCTTTTCAAGTAGATTGTTTCTAACAATAACTTTTAAACATATTAAAACCTTCCAGAACCAAATGTATTTTGTATTAAATGAATATTGTAAAGTTTGCAATAAACATCTTATTTACTATATTTTTTTTTTTTAAAAATATTAGAATATACTCTTTGATAGCTTTTAAATATTTTCCTAAAGTTCGGTTTTTTAAATTTCTTTTTTGAGTTTTGAAAAAATATATAATAAATCACTAAGTTTATTACATTTGCATAAATACTTATGAGTTCAAAAATCACTGTTTTTAGAATGTAAAATATTTTGTACCAAATGAATCTTAAAAAGAAAAACATTTCAAATAACTTATATAAAATTTGAACATAGGGCCCTAACACAGGATGTGTTAAAAAATAATGCAAAATCACATTAAAACCATATTTATTGTTGGTACTTTTTATTACAGATGATGACTCATTCAATTTTTTCCTGAGATCATTTTTTAGTATTGGTTTGGATTCAAAAAAAATTATTTTTTCTGATAATTCTCTATTAGATTTATTGAGTCTCTTGAAACAGGATTTTAACGATTTTTCTCTAGTCCATCTAAGTGGAATAGCTGAGCTATGCTTCCAATCACAAATAGCAGAGACCATAACATCTTTAGAGCTTTGTATTGTTTGGTAATTTTCTTTATCCAATATTGAAGAAAAATACTCGTCCAATGTTATTCCCTTTATACCTTTAAGGAGACGTTGGTTATCTTCTTTGACTGCAGCAACCAAAATTGTTTGATGATACGCTGAAACTAAAAGGCCGTTAGACTTAAGTGAGAAGATAATAAATGTAGGAGTAAGAGTAAATGTTTCATCATCCCAAAATCTTAATTTGGCCTCTCGATGAAGGTTTTCAGCAGAAAATTTACTAAGCTGTTTTTGACTTATGCTGCTTTTGGACCTAACAAACCTCTTAAGCTTATTATGATCAACTGGAAGACAAAAAAAACTTAAAAAATTGACTTTTGATTTTGTAATTTCTTTCATCAAATTTTTCAGTGAATTGTTTGCCCAAACAAAATCAGCATAATTAAAAATAAGGTAATCAAAACTTTTTGATTCTTTAATAGAGATGTTTTGAAGCTTTGTAACCTTTGAATACTTCCCAGAAAAAAAAAAATTATCTGTAAAAAAGAAAAATTTTATTTTGACAGACTTAGGGATGTTTTTAAAATACTCATTTTTTTTAAAGTATTCTAAATCATCTTTTTTGGTCAAAATATGTAGTGTGACGTTATATTTGTATATTAGTAATGGTATGTTTCCTTTGTAAAGTAAGCTTTTCAGACTATAATTGCAAAAATTATTACAATTTAGTTTTCCCCATACAGGATTTGAAATTAAAATTGATTTCATTTTTAGACAACAATAAATTACATCATTTTGGTGAAAATTTGTAGAAATTAAAAAATTTGTTTAATTTATTAAAATTAAATATTTTTTAATTTTGAACATCTGATAGAATTTAGAAATGACTAAATATTTAATTCTTGGTGGAGGAGGGGTATTCGCAAATCAAACATCCAAATTTCTGTTGGAACAAAAAGATACAAAAAAAGTGATTGCCGTCGGCAGAAATCCCAGGTTACCCGAATGCTATTCTCTTAATGTTGGTAAAAATAATAAGAAATATTCATATTATCAAATACATATGGTTTTTGAATTAGACAGGCTTCTGAATCTAATAGATTTAACCAAGCCAAACTATATAATAAACTTTGCTGCTATAGCATACGCAACATCCTGGCAAGGTTCACATAGGTATTATGATACAAATTTAATGTCAGTTGTTAGATTATGTGAGGAATTAAAAAAAAGAAGATTTCTTAATAAATTTATCCAGATAGGTTCATCTGAAGTTTTTGGAAGTAGTAAAAGACCAATCAAAGAAGATGACATACCTGATCCTACAAGCCCATATGCAGTATCAAAATTAGCTACTGATATGCATTTAAAAACTCTTTGGAATGTTGAGGGGTTTCCTATGAACATTGTATTACCCTCAAATGGGTATGGTCCTGGACAGTATATGTATAGATTGATTCCTAAAGCAGCACTTTGCGGGATAATAGGACAAAAATTTCCTCTTCAAGGTGGAGGAAAAGTTAAAAAATCCTTTCTCCATTGTAGGGATATTGCCAATGCAATTTTTATCGTCGCACACAAAGGTAAACTTGGAGAGTCTTACAATGCCGGAACAGAAAAACCTAGTTCTATAAAAAATATTGTAGAAAGAGTTGCAAAAAATTTAAAAATGCCATTTAAAGACTTGGTAAAAATTTCACCAGGTAGAAAAGGGGAGGATAATCAGTATTGGTTAAATAGTGACAAGATAAAAAAGTTAGGTTGGAAGCAAAAAATTTCTCTTGATGAAGGTGTTAGGGATATGGTTGATTGGGTAAGTAAATATTCTAATGAATTACTAGAAAAGGAAACTGATTTTATTTTAAGAGCCTAATCTTTCATGTATTAATATTAAAACCAGATTTTAGTGCATCATTATAAAACATCTGGACAGTTTCTTGAGAAAATTGGTTTAAATCTTTATTAATAGTTGAGATCTTTTTTAATAAATCATGAGGAACTGTAATAATATCACATTTTGTTCTTTCTGCTTGGTAAATATTTAAGATTTCTCTTGGACTAGCCCAAAGAAGTTTTGTATTAGGTAGATTTGTTATTAATTTTCTAGTCTCTAACATTGTATTTTCTGGGTCAATTCCTGTATCAGCAATTCTTCCTGCAAAGATTGAAATAATTGCCTTACAATCTGGATTTAAAACTCTGAGAAGCTTTTGAACCTGCTGAATTGTCATTATAGCAGTAACATTTAGAGAGATACAGTCATTACTCAGCTCCTCAATGATTTTGAATGAGTAACTACCTTTGGTATTCATGATTGGTATTTTTACAGAGACATTTTCTTGCCAAGAGGATATTTTTCTTGCTTGTTTAATAATATTGTGCTCGTCATCTGCAAATACTTCAAATGAAATAGATTTATCTTTTATATTCTTTAAAACCTCTTTTGCAAATAATTCATAATTAGTTACTCCAGATGATCTCATTAAAGTAGGATTTGTTGTGAAGCCTTTAATTATTGGATTCTTGTTGAGTGATAATATTCCATTTATATCTGCTCCATCTGCGAATATCTCTATGTTAAGATCTTCAATTGATTTTACTTTTTTTACATCTACCATTTTGTTGATCTTAATTGTAAATCTGGATGAGAAACCAAACAGTGCCAAACAACTGCTTGAAATGATTCAGAATGAGGTGTAACTCTTTCTAATGAAGTACATGGTATGTGTATTAGTATATCAGCTTCTTTAGCAGTAAAACCGTCAACTTTTCCGACTATTCCATAAATTCTCATTCCAATTTCTTTTGCTTTCTTAATTAAATTAACGAGGTTTAAACTCACATTTTTTTCGGCATTTCCGCCACCAACTGAAAAAATTAAAATAGAATCACTTTTTTTAGCTTTACTTACTTCTATCCACTCAGAAAATACTGTTTCCCATCCCTCATCATTAGTCCTAGCTGTTAGTTCTGAAACATTATCGGTAGGTGCATATGCCTCAATATTGCAAAGTTTTCTAAAATCATTAACTGCATGTGATGCATTGCCAGCGCTTCCACCCACACCACATATAAATAATCTCCCCTTTTTTATGTCTCTAAGATTTTTTAACTCTAAAGCGAGATTTTCAATTTTATTATAATCTATGGAATTACTTATATCTGAAACTTCTTTAAAAAATAACTTTGAAAACATAGTTTAAATCAAAATATTAATCATAAAATTTGTTAATTTTGTTTGCAACATAAAATATCTGATCTTCAGTTAAATGTTGATGATGAGGTAATGCTAAAACTTCACTACATTGTTTTTCAGCTTCTGGGAAATCACCTTTTTTGTATCCAAAATTTTTGGCAGCTTTATGTAAATGTAACGGTGTACCATAATAAATAATTGATTCAATTCCATGAGAATGTAAATATTTTTGTAATAAATCTCTTTTCTTTGCTAACACTATAAACATTACAAAACCATCTTTTCTATCATTTGGGGTCTTGATAAATTTTATTTCAGGTCTTGTTATTAATTTTTCATATAGTTTTGCATTTTTTCTCCTTCTATTTATTATATTAGCTAATTTTTTTAGTCTCATTCTTAAAACTTGAGCATTCAGTGAATCTAAACGACTATTTACTCCATACAAAACCACATTGTCTCTACTTTCCAATCCATGATTTCTCATTAATTTAACTCTTTTTGCTAATTTTGAACTATTAGTTAGCAACAAACCGCCGTCACCTAAAGCATTAAGATTTTTTAAAGGATGACAAGAAATAGCACCTGCTAAACCGATTGTTCCACCATGTTTCTTTTTATAATACGTACCCATTGACTGAGCAGAATCCTCGATAACATTTAATTTATATTTTCTAGCAATTTCCATTATCTTATCCATATCACAAATTTTTCCAGCCCAGTGAACTGGCATTATAGCTTTTGTTTTATTAGTTATTAATTCTTCAATTTTATTTACATCTATTAATTGATCATTTCCTACATCACAATAAACTGGTTTTGCGCCTACATGAATTGTTGCTCCGGTAGTTGCAACAAATGAAATAGGAGGTTGAATAATTTCATCTCCTCTTTTTATGTCTGCGGCCCATAATGCCATCATTAATGCATCTGTTCCTGAATTTAGAGATATACAGTGCTTTGATTTTGTATATTTTTCAATATCTTGCTCAAGTTCTTTTACTTCTTGAGTTAAGACAAGGTTGCCCTTTGAAATTACCTTTTCTATAGCTTTATTTAAATCTGTTTTTTCTTCTTTGTATCGAAGTTTTAGATCAATAAATGGAACTTTGATTTTGCTCATATTAAGATTTAAAATGGTCCTTTAAAAAATTGATCAGGTACATCTAGAGGTAGTTTGTCTCTTTCTTTCTTCAAACCTTCTTTAAGTTTTTTAACCAAAGATTGATTTACATTTAGTAAATTGCAAACTTCATCTAAAATTTTATTACAGTCTGGATAAAAATCCTCAACCATTCCTCTTGAACTTGGGGTAGGGTGGGGAGGTAGACCTAATCTAACCGGACGACTTTTTAAAAAATAAAAATAATTTTCTGCAATATCTGAAATAATCTCGGATCCTATCCCTAAAAATTTATGTCCAGTATCTACTGTTAATATTTTACCGGTTTTTTTTATCGATTTTATAATTTTAGTTAAATTAAGTGGTCGAAGAACTCTTAAATCAAAATGATCTGCAGTTACACCAATTTTTTTTAAAAGGTCAACTGTTCTTTTGGCTTCTAGAGTCATGTATCCGGTTGTTACAAGGGTTAGATCTTTACCATTTGAAATTTTTTTTGGTCCAGAAATATCTGAAAAAAAATAGCCTGATTTAACAAGTCCTTCAGTATAGTGAGACCATCTATTTTCTATACATATTACAGGGCTTAAGTCCTCTATAGCAGAAATAACCAAACCTTTAGCATCCTCAGGAAATGAGGGCATTATAACTTTTAATCCAGGAATATGACTCATTATAGATTCCAGACTTTGTGAATGCTCAGGACCTTGACCCCAACCTCTTCCAACAACCAATCTCAAAAGTAAAGGAACAGTGTGTTGACCTCTGCTAACATAATGTGCTTTTGCAGCATTATTGAAAATCTGTTCTAAAGCTAGTAACGCAAATTCGACTCTGTGAAAGCTTACCACTGGAACCATACCAGTCATAGCTGAACCAATAGCAATTCCACATGTGGCATTTTCAGCTACTGGTGTTTCAATTATTCTTTCATTTTCAATATATTTTGAAAGATTGTTTAACGTTCCAAATAAAGAATTTGGATCTTGAACACCCTGCGCAAAGAAAATTACTCTTTTATTTCTTTTTGCTGCTTCGATTAAGCCCTCATTAATTGCATTTTGCATATTCAAGATTCTTTTATTTGGCATATACGTATCTTTTTGCTGAATTTTTATGCGGTAATTTTGATTTCAAAGCAAAATTATTTGATTCAATAATTTTTCTAGATATTTTCATTTCAAGTTCTTTTATATACATTTCATTAATTAA
>MDTG01195900.1_pt1 | contig 14380 bp, 15 predicted proteins | sample 811421 | NCBI WGS metagenome assembly MDTG01 (sample SAMN05326645, study PRJNA326480) | marine metagenome | isolation source: seawater | place: Pacific Ocean: South East | collected 2011
GACCTGCAAAAAGCAGGGCGTATGTTTTGCCGCAAATATCGCCATCAAATTAACAGACTTTCAAACTCAAAAACAGCTTCTAAATCGGATACAAGCTAAAATACAACGTGCACATCATCAATACAAAAAGAAAACACAGAAAATGCGCCTGCTCGAAAATAGAACAAAAACAAAACCTTTGAGGACCCCAGGCGCATAATTACTGGGGCTCCTATTCTGAACCCGCCCCAAGTCTTTTAGAAATATGATTATTCAATGATATAAAAGCACTCCTTAAAGAGCTTCGTGAAGAATTTCCTTTATCTCCTCACTTTACTAATCATAGAAAATTTGTTTTCTACACTCCTTCCCTCTTGCTTTCTATTTCTCACTTAGCTTCTTCCAATTCCAAAATAGATCTCCTGAGCAATCTTCCTTTACTGCGAGATTTATCTCTCAACCAACATCCAGTTCTAACTTTGTTCTTAGGATTCTAAAAAGTGAGTGCCGAAGAAATTGCTGATTTTTTCATGTAAGTGAGCGCCAAGCCCACCATTTATGCCAACAATGGATCAAAGAGGGCTTTTTGGAGATTTCTAATCTAGCTTCCAAAACACGTCTATATTGCCTTATAGGAAAAGACTTGCATACTTTTCCTATAAGTAAGACCTAATAAACACATCTATGTTGATAAGGCTAAACTAGCTTGAAGGTATGCCACACTCATTATTAAGAAATAACTATTAATATCATTTCACAAAAACACTAAGAGTACATGCCTGGAATGGGAATCATGCCGAGTCTTCTTGCCATGCGAGGCGGGAAACGGGAGGAAGCTCCTCTAGTTCTTGTTGCATTTCTTGTAGTTCTTGTCGTTCTTGTTGGCGCTTTGCTTGTAAGGCTTCTAGCATTACGGCTCTGAACCGTTGCTCATATCTTTCTCCACCAGGCAAATGGGCTATGGCTTCCTTAACACCCATCCTCATTTCATTTGTGAGTCCATTAGAAGCAGGCACGTATCCTAAAGAGCTCTCGACATACTCTGTTCCCTTTCTTATAAGGTCGGGTATTTTTTCTGGTTTTCCCAACACATCCAAGCGACGACCAATGGGGCCTTGTAAATAAAAATATCCTGAGTGGGCTTCCAGGACATGACGATGTGCCGAAGCATCAGAAGCTGACATGAGTATATCTATTAGGGGGGTTATCATACCCAAAGAACCAGTGTACTTAAAACTCTCTGCTTCTCCGTAAACCTTAAGTCCACTGCTATCAAGAACAAGGTAAATATTTTCCCTTAAAGAAGGAAACTTAATGGAAGACAAAGCTTTAGACATCCGACGGGAAAGTCTACTAAATTCTGGCACTATCAAGGTTATCTTAAGAAGCGTAAACAAAGAAACCATAAAACCCTCTAACTGTCTTAAGGCTAGTTTAAAGATATGACGAACTGCAGCCAATAACTTCATGCAATCATCTGAATATAGATAAGGACGCCCTCTTTTCTTATTAGAGGAAGGAGTTTCATACCAAGTATCTTCAAAACCTTCCTCAATCCAGATCGTTAAAGAGCCTCTTTTCTTTAGAGCAGAATTGTATTCCTTCCAATTAGTAACTCGATACTTCTTCTTCATCGTACCTACCCTTGCCTATAAGCTAGTTTATTCGTGTTCGTAAAATACTCCACCTCGAGGATTTAAGCAACAAAGTCCTAGAATGTCTAGACTTTGATTTCCAATACTATATATTTTACAGTCATGGGGATTCTCCTAAGGTATTCTTCTCTACGGAGTCAGTACAATACATATCGTTTTAATGGGCTAGTATCCTCTAATTTGGGATGATCAAAATCATCGTTGATATCATGTACAGCAAACCAATTTCCGTAGCGGGTATAAGGTGTGCTTCAAAATCTGCAATTAGCAATCTTATAAAGCCAATAAATTCATTGTTATCTTTTCTTACGGTTGCATAGAGAGAATACCCATGCTTATCAAAATGACTATTTAAAGTTTTTGGTGGTCTTTAAATCCTGAGAAGCATAGGAAAATATTCCATGACCTTTGGGTCTTGGTTAATGGCAAGCAGCAGCTGCAAGTCACTATTAAGCCAAGTTCGTAAAATCGATCGTTTAGTTTCTAATATTTTCATCTCATTAATCTTCCTCAATATCAGCATGTATTTTTGCTGGTTCTTCTAATATAGATAATATTTCTGTGGCGCAATAAACTTTATCGCGCTTGTTATTATTTACTTGGCTAATAATATTCTCACCTAATAGTTTACGAACACCGCGCTCAGCAGTGCTATAGGCGATTTTAAGCTCCCCAGAAATTTTCTTGATGGTTAGGTATGGGTTAACTGCAAAATGGTCAACGATGTCTACAGGAACACTAGATGCACCGCTTGCAACTTGTAGCTTCCATTTGTTGAGTAGATCATTGATTCTCTCGGCACGAGACAAAGCATCTTCTGATTGAACAGCAACACCATTTAAAAAATATATTAACCAATCCTGCCAAGCATTATTGCAACTGACATTAAAAAGCTGTCGGTAATATTCATCACGGGTTGCCTCAAAAAATGCACTTAAATAAAGCAATGGCGATGGTAGCATCTTGTGCTCTATTAATAGCAATGTAATCAGTAAACGACCAACCCTACCATTGCCGTCCAAAAAGGGATGAATTGTTTCAAATTGATAGTGGCATAGGGCGATGTGAATTAAGGCCGGTAATTGTCGATCATGTAAAAACTTTTCTAGATCCCTTAAACAATTGACTAAGTGATCTGTTGGTGGGGGTACAAACTTGGCAGTATTTAATGTACAACCAGGTGGGCCGATCCAATTTTGTGTTTTTCTAAATTCTCCGGGGGTAGCATGTGAGCCTCGAACACCTTGCATCAATTGTTCATGGATTTCTTTCATGAGTCGCAAGGACAGTGGCAGATCATCTAGACGCTTTAATCCAAAATCCAAAGCAACGATATAATTCTGTACTTCCTGTAAGTCATCTGGATTCTGATTTACGGAGACGCCTGCATTGTGTGCTAAAATTTCCCCAATTGTGGCATAGGTACCTTCTATCTTGCTGGATAATACGGCCTCACGGGTGATGAATGGGCGCATTAGCAGATGAGGGTTCGGTAATTTGCTGCCTTCTCGAGCTAGCTTACCCAGTAAGTAATCCGCCCGCGATAATGTACTTGCCAGTTGGTTTGTCCACTCTATTGTAGGAGGCAGTGGATTAGGCACATAGGCGTTATAGCCCTTAGGTGATTTAATCACTTTGCCTGATAATGATTGTTGTATATCCATGCTTTAAACCTCTTGATTTCTATGACTAAGCCTAGCTTTTGTTCTCGATAATGTCAATATCCGATAATAGGTCAAATTTTTAATTCTAAAGGTGAGAATAAGAGTCGTTTATGTTATCATAATCTATGAAAGTCGATAATAATAAGGTGTGTATGATGTATCCTCTAGGTGTCGAAATATGATACTTTAAAGACATTGTTAGATTCAAAAGATCAATTTCAGACAAAAACCAGTATAATTTTAACTGGATTGATGAAAAAAAGCGTGGAGGCATGCATGAATAAAGCGAAAAGAATTTTTATTGTTGGTCACAATCAGGTGTTGGCAAAGGTGTAGTAGAGTAAGAAGTGGCTAAACAATTGGGTTGGAAGTTTATTAATGCAGATGTTTTAGCGCGCGTTGCTTCTATTGGCCATAGTGTTACAGAAGTCTTTGACTCAGGCAGTGAAGATAAATTTAATCAAACATTAACTGAAATCCTGCAGTATCAGATCGCCCAAGAAAATATAGTGGTTACCACAGATGAAAATGTCGTTTGTGATCCAAGAGCGCGTGAAATTTTAAAATCAGAATTTAACGCTGTTGTATGAGGTTAGTACTTCAACTCAGATTGAAAAAATGAGCAGCTATAGACTGATATTGCTAGTTGATGATTATTCGGACATTATTAGATGGTTTGCATAAAGAACGTAAATTCCGATAATGTTGACATTGAGCATGATGCTAAGAGTGTTGTAGAAGCATACAACAAATTGTACTTATTACTGATTTTATCGTAATTCGATAATAGCAATGGAAGTTATCCCCGATCATGAAAGTGACGCTGAGTCTTGTTATCATTTTTGGAAAATATCGATAGTAATGGAAGGTATAAGCATTATGTCCTGAGGTTAGGATTATTTTCACTTAGAGACACGAAAACTACGATTATGTGCTTCAGGCTACGCTAAAATTTCATTTTTCGTGATTAAAATGTATCGTAGGGCCATATTGGCTATGGTGTTTCCATGCCTCTAAAATTACGAATAGCATAACTATAAGGACATGCTTAACACAAAAATAAGTCTCGGAGCTTAATTTTTTTCTTTCGGATTGATTAATCTTTTTGTTCTAAGGGACTTATAGGTCTTGTTCGCATGCGAAAGAACGCCTACTGATTGAATCCCAGATAAACAAATGAAGAAAAATTCTTATGTAGAAGGGTATGACCGGGCTAACAGAACCAAGCTGTTTTTGAAATAATATAGGACCACCCTCAATCGTCATATCATTTTTTGCATGCATCCCTCCTTGAAAACCTTTAGGATTCGCCTCAAACATGCACAAAAAGATTTTTTTGAGAGCGAGCCATTCCAATTTTTAACCCTCTCAAGACAGTGTGTTTTCTAAGCTCTTCTCCTTAACGAAACTTCTTTAAGGAATGAAGCTATAAATATATACAAAAAATATATTGACTCCTAAATAAAATAAATATAAATATATTTTTAGTATATAAAATATGGAATATTGGGAGGAAAATATACTTTATGAGATGCGAGAGAACATACAGAATATATACCGTGCTTTCCAAGGAGTTAACTTTTTTGGGTTTGACACTGGATGAGTGGATGCTCTTGATGGGTAGTGTTATGTGCGGGCTTTATCTTGTTATGCACGGGCATGTATTGGTGGGGGCGGGTCTTCTTGTTTTAGGGGTTATGGCAACATCCTCTCTCAAAAAGTTTAAGAAACTCTCTGTTGGGTTTAGTTTAAAAAGTGCGCTTTATATGAGTGGGTACTGGCCAGCACCTTCCAAATTCTATCCTAAGTTTGATGTGGAGATCTATGCCAAATGAAAGCTTCTCTTCGAAATTATACGTTAGACAGTCTTCTTGAGAACAAGAAAACAATGCAAATAACGATTTTCTTTTTAATACTCACTCTCTTGATTTTGTCATCTTTGTTGGTTTTTAGGGAAGAGAAGTGGGTCTTAATTCCCCAGTATGAAACAGCTCACAGGGTGATCGTTACGTCTGATGGATATTCTGATGTGTATATAGAAGACCTTATCGGTAATAGTTTGAAGCATCTTTTGAGTGTTAACCCTAATACGGTAGACCGGGAGGTGAAACTCTTTTCTGAGTTTGCAGGAGATACACGCACTCTTAATGTCTTTTTAAAAAGACACGCTAAGTACATCAAGGAAAATGATGTTCTAACCGCTTTTTATCCAAAGAAATTTGTCTTTAAAGACGGGTACGTCGTGGTGGAGGGCGATATGATCCATCGTTTTGGTCAAAAAAAAGACCTCATCCAACAACACAAAACCTTCAAGGTTTCTTATGAGGTTGGATCTAAAGGGTTACTCCTGATTTTAGGGATAGAGGAGATCAAGAAATGAAAGTTTTGAGGATGATGTTTTTTTCTTTTTTGAGTTTTGTGGCTGAGGCCATAGATTTAAGCCCTCAAAAGGTTCTAACGATGACTCTGTCTTCCAAAAGCCTTAACCGGTTATCCCTTAAGGGAGACGGGGTACGTGATATTTTCTTATATCCGGGCGATGCGGCTGAATATGTCACCTTACACAAGTCAGGCGATATATTCATATCTCCCCAACCAAAAGGCACCACTTTTTCTATGACGATTATGGGGGGAAAAGCTGGAAAGCAGGATTTAGAGATTGTGTTCGATCACATAAAGGCTAGACCTATTGTGTTGGAGGAGAAGGGGGGAAAGGGAAAACCCGCTTTGGAGATTCTGGGCCAACTTCTGGTCAATACAATGCACCAGGATCAAGAGGGAACGGAGACCTTACTTCCGGCTTTGTTTGAGGCAAAAGTACGACAACTAGGGGATATAACGATAGAAAATGTGGGGGGATTTAATGTTGATTTAGGGGGAGAGACGCTTTCTATCACAAAAGCATTAATCCAAAATCATGGAAGTGTTCCCTATGTTTTTACCCCAGAAGACATAAGGGATGTGGCGGCTGTCTCTGCTACGTTTGAAAATTTGAAGCCAGAGGCTTCGGGATTTATCTATTTTATCAATAAACAACAGGAGAAATGATGATGTTGAAATATGCACTTACTATTGGCCTTACCGTATTGTTTTGTACATTGGATACACAGGCAACCCTTGCAGGACAAATTGGATCGGTTAGAACGTTTTTGACAGGAAGTCTGATTCCTGTGGGTATATTGGGAGCAGCTTCCATTGGTTTTTTTGCCTCAATCTTGAAGGGAAATACAGCCCAGGCTTTTTCTATTGTTGGAATTGGTATTCTTTTTGCCTTTTTTTACGCGTGGGTGACAACAGGTTTTGAACTTGGCCTTTCTAGTTAAGCCCCAAGTTTAGCAACGTGATCAGGGGGGGGATGTCAGATGATACCTTTTTGGAAAAAGTACAGAAACCTAGTGCTGATTGGAGGGGCAAGCTTCTTTGTATTGGGTTTATTTTGGATAATGTCTCAAGCGACTCCTGCGCCCAATACGAAGAAGGCCCCTTTAAAACTCGATACAGCTGAGGATTTGATTGATCCAAGAGAGATGTGGACCCATAAGATCGAAACAGTTCAGAGCGAAACGCTTAAGTCTTTATCGGATATGCAGGCTGAAAATCAAACCCTAAAGCAAGAACTGCAGAATATGATGCAAGGCATAAAAGAGGCTGAAGCGGGACGTGAGGAAACCGCGCTATCTTTAATCGGCCCGCAACAAAATTATGAGAGTGTTGAAACCCAAATTTCTGAAATACCTCTTCGTATGCAGCATATAACTCTAGAGGGAGGGATTGATGACTTAGAAGCAATTGATACGCACTTTAAGAATGTGGATACCTATATCCCGGCGGGTACATTTGTCCACTCTGTTCTTTTGACGGGTATCGTTGTAGGGACAGGGGTGACTGCACAATCTGATCCGCAACCGGTCATCATACGTTTTACAGATGCGGGTGTTATTCCGGGAGGGCATCAAAAAGATTTTAAAGCAGATGTGAAAGATGGTGTCTTAATTGGTTCTTGTCAAGGGGACATCTCCTCAGAGAGGGCGTTTTGTAGGATTCATACATTAAGCTTGACGGAAGAAAATGGAGAGATCATTGAGAGTCCTGTTGAAGGATGGGTGATAGGGGAAGATGGCAGGCCAGGGGTCAGGGGGACTATTGTAGACAGAAGCTCAGAAGTGGTCAGGCTTGCCATGATTAATGGCATATTGGGCGGTATTTCTAGCTTTTTTCAACAACAAGCAACATCCAGCACATATCCTCTCTCTCCTATCACAGGGCCTCAAAATGCGCTTAAGGGAGAAGAGCTTATGAAGGCTGGTGCTTATGGGGGAACACATAGCGCGCTTGAGAAAATGGCGGACTTTGCTATTAAAAGGGCGGAGCAAATGCAACCCGTTATTGTCGTTAGCTCTGGACGTAAGGTTGATGTTGTGTTTAAGACGGGGGTGAATTTGCAAGAGGCCTCCTTTGTAAAGCGTCAGACAGAGAAAGAAAAGAAGTCCGTCCTTTACGCCCAAGCAGCAAATAGCGGGCCCCACCAGGCTCTTTCTGCAAAGGCCCCAACATTTTAATGGGAGAAGATTATATGAAAAAAAACCTAATACCTTTTATCCTCTTAGGCGCTCTAGGAGGCTGTTCCGTGTACCAAGAAGAGTTTGAATGTCCCATTGGAAAAGGGGAGTCGTGTGCCAGCCTTGGAACAGTTAACGATCTAGCAGATCAGGGAAAATATGCGAGGACCCCGGTAGAGACCCGCCAAAAACCGAACCTGCGAAAAAAAATCCGAGTCTATTATCCTGGCACAAAACATCAGATGGCGGGTTAACAATGGGGATTTTTAGAAACCTTCCTCCAGAAACAGTTGGGCGCTTTCACCATCTTTTGCCTTATGAAGCCTATGATAGGAAGACGGGGTTTTATATCAACAAGCGTTCGATTGGGTTTGTTTTAATGGCTGATCCTATGGTGGGGGCAAGTTTTGAAGATCAGGGTCAAATGGCACACTTTTTTAAGGAGGGCAGAAATCTTCCTGAAGGCGCCTCCTTACAGTTTTTACTCTATGCCTCTCCCTCAGTTGATTGGGTACTTAAGAGCTGGGCGCACCATCGCCAAACAAAGCCTTATAGCCATCTGGCGAAAAGTCGGGTTCAGTATATAAAGGATACGGCGCGTGTTCGGGACTTTAAACTTATCATCTCTTATACACTGCCGAAAATCATTGGGGTGCACCAAAAAGAAATCGTCTTGCCTCAGATCAAGAAGGCTTTGATATCCACATTGTCTGAGATTGGGATGCATGCAAAAAGCGTTTGTCCAGAAGATCTCATCAAGATCCTTCGATCTTATATTTCCTCAAGCGAAGAAAAACCTGTCACGTATAATGATCTGGAGCCGCTTTCTTCCCAAGTGGTGCCAGAAGATCTCGATTTAAACGTGCGCTCAACGACGTTAACGTTGAATGCGTCCAAAAATATTCAATGCTTTATCCCCGCAACCTATCCAAACGAATGGGCCTTGCCTTTAATGGACGGATTCTTAGGCAATAGTTTGGATAAGAACAGCACCTTGCCTTGTCCTTTCTCCATTCATTACGGGTTTTATGTAGTACCCAATCAAAATAATGAGAAGGCAAAGATTTTTTCAAAAAGAGAAGCGCATGGAAAATCCCTGCAAAACAATCTTTTAAAATGGCTTCCAAATCTGAGCGTAGAACATGAAGAATTCAAAGAAGCATGTGCTGAGATCCAAAGTGGAGAGCGTCTTATTAATAGCATCATGACAATAACCTTGATGGATGATTTAAAAACAATTGAGGAGAGTGCCCATAAGCTCAAGTCTCTTGGTGCCAGATTAGGGTTTCAATTCTTACCCGGTACCCATGATCATTTACCCTTGTTTTTATCAACCTTTCCGATGAACCTTGTGGAAGAGGGCGATAAATCTGCGGGATTTATAAAAAAGCTTATACCAGGCGCTATATCTCCCAAAGGATTAGGGGGATTAGGAGAGGCGCTTAGTACCTTTGGGCGAACCAAGAAAACCTTAACACGTGAGGCGCAAAACCTGCTTCCCATACTGGGAGAATGGAAGGGGGATAAAAGATCCCCAGGACTTCTTTTGGTAGGCAGACGGGGGCAACTCTTTACCTGGTCTCCTTTTGGACCTGTTCTAATCCAGAATAGCGCCAAAGAGCCCTCGTCTAATGAGAACTTCAATCTTTGTATTGCAGGCGTGCCCGGTTCTGGAAAATCTGTCTTCATGCAGGAGTTGATGCTTGCAACCTTAGGAGTTGGGGGCAAAGTCTTTGTGCTCGACTATGGGAGATCTTTTAAGCGTACGTGCGAGCTGTTGAATGGGACCTATATGGAATTTGAGGTTAAGAATCCTGTGTCGATCAATCCCTTCTCTACCATTCCAGAAGAGGCAGACAGGTTCGATGAAAGGGAAGATGCCTTGGCCAATATCTACCCCATATTGCAAACAATGGCGGCTCCAAAAGAGGGCACGAGTGATCTTCAAAATGCCGTTCTCTTAAAGGCCATGCGGCGTGTCTGGGACCGAAAAAAATCAAAGACAGAAATTACCGATATTGCCAAGGATCTCTTAGCCCAACCGGAGGCCTATGCCAAAGAGCTGGGAGATATGTTATTTCCATTTACAAAGCAGGGCTTGTATGGCCAATTTTTCAAAGGGCCTGCTCAAGTATCGCTTGCCAGCGATATCGTGGTGATTGAAACAGACCATTTGCGCAATCAGCCAAGCTTATTAACCGTTGTGGTTCAAATGGTTATTGTTCACATCAATCAGACCATGGTGAAGGGAGATAGGCGGCGCCCATTCTTAATTATGATTGATGAAGCCTGGAAAATGCTTCAGGGCAAAAGCAGTGGAGCTTTTATTGAAGAAGCAGGGCGTATTGCTAGAAAATACAAAGGATCTATCGTCTTGGCAACTCAGCAAATCACAGATTATTTTAAGCAGGAATCTCCAGCCTCCCAAAAAGCTTTTGAAAACGCCTCTCATAAAGCCATCTTAAAGCAAACACCAGATACCTTGTCTTCCTTGACAGAGCATCCCCACTTAAGAGAGTTTGTGAAGTCTGACTATCGTATGGCCTTGATGAAATCCATCCATACAAATTCGCCCAACTACAGCGAGGTTGCTTTATTCTCAACAGGGGTGCACGGGGTTGTGGGTAGACTCATGTTAGATCCTTTTACAAGACTGCTCTATTCGACCAACGCAGAAGATTATCAAGAGCTCCAAGAGACGATTGATCGGGGGCTAAATACAGTCGATGCCATCAATTATGTGCTGCAAAAAAGAGGAATGGCATGAGGAAAGTACTGGGCAGCATAGGTGTTTTCTGCAGTTTTTGGGTCCAGGCGCAGAGTCTGCCCCCCTATCAGGCCTGCACATCCTGTAGGGTATCAAATGACTTCTTTGAGGAAATGGATGGGGGGCAACACAAATTACCTAGCTTGAAAAATCTTCTTGATAGCAATGTGGTTGATGTAGCTCAAACACTCTCTGCGTCCTTTAAGCTTAGGGACTGTGGGGTTATGGGTAAAACCTTTGAAATAGGCGAGGTGTCTTTAATTACTTTAATTCAAAATCGTTTATTGAAGATGCAGGCAGCGGGGACATTAGAGGCCCAGAGACAAAAAATCGAGAAGAAGGTTGTGTCCCACATCAAAAACCCAGCCCCGCTCTCCGGCATTACAAAAACAATCTCTCATAAAAAACGCGTCTATGATCCAACCTTTGTGGTTGTAGACAATATCTATGATCACAAGGGGACTTTGATGCATGCTAAGGGAAAAACGCTGAATCCTCTCCACCATATGTCCTTTGGAGCGCCTCTTATCTTCATTGATGGGCGGGATAAAGAACAAATACCATTTGCCCAAAAAATCCAAAGGGAAGAAGGAGGCAAGATTGTTCTGATAGCAGGTTCTCCCATAGATCTGGGGGAGCTCTTGGGTATACCCCTTTATTTTGATCAAGGGGGGCATCTAACCCATAAGTTTAATATTCACGTAGTGCCTGCCGTTGTGCGTCAAAAAGAAGACCTTTTGGAAATTGAAGAGGTCGTGGTATGAAAAAACACGTTAGCTTGCTGCTCTTAACATTTCTAGTTTCTAGCCAAGTGGCGGGAGGGGCTTGTCAAGGCAAGTTCTTAAATCCCATCACAGATGTATGCTGGAAATGTATTTTTCCTATCACGATTATGGGGGTGCATGTACATACAGGAGGCGGCATTGATGCCGGTGGGTCGAGGCAGCCCCTTTGTTCTTGTAAGGGGATTGGGGGCATTCCATTACCTGGAATTCCTATAGGTTTTTGGGAGCCTGTGCGTTTGGTGGATGTAACACGCATTCCCCTTTGTTTGGTTTCTATGGGAGGTCTTTCCCTTGGATCAAACTCTAACTATGGTGAAGTCACAACAGATACAGACACTATGACAAAGAAGTCTTTCTATCATGTGCATTGGTATATCTGGCCGTTGCTCTATTGGATGGAACTCTTAACAGATTTTGTCTGTATGGAAAAACTAGCAATCGATGTTGCCTACCTAACAGAATTTGATCCCTTGTGGGGAGAGGATGCCAAATCCTCGATTTTAAATCCAGAAAGCATATTGTTTGGCAGTCCTGCGGCCCAATCGGCATGTTTATCCGATTGTCTTGCAACCAGTGCAGGGCTTCCTTTGGATTCCCTGTTTTGGTGCGGGGGGTGTCATGGGTCTTTGTATCCATTTACAGGCACAGTGGGCGAACACATCAGTGGTATTCAAGCATCCTTGCTGCTTGTCGAGCGTATGATGGCCAAGCTCCACCGCCAATTTTTGCTTTGGGGGTATATGGGTAAGGAGGCTCAATGTGGTAAGTACCCGATGCCGCTTATCAAAAAAAGCCAATATAGGATTCAGATGACGTATCCTGGAAAAGGGCCTTGCAATCGTGTGGGGCAAACGGAGGTTGCTTGGCAGGCTGGCAAGGAGTTTCCTTTCAATGGATCTGATTTTGGATATCTGATATTTCGAAAGAGAGATTGTTGCTTGGGCCCCTTTTTGGAACAATAGAAAAAGAAGGAGAAAAAAATGATGACAAGAACAAAAAAAATAGGCATAGGCATTGGGATTTTAGTGCTGCTGTTTGGGTTTAGAGAATATATGGCCATCAAACGCCAACAGGAAGAGATGCGGCGCCAGGTCTTTTCCATAATACATACGCAGCAAGATCGTATGGAAAGACGCGATCAAGAACGCCAAGAACGTTTAAAAGAGTTTAAAGAACGATTTAATAGTTTTTGAGGGACACTTGCATGCGTTTTTTGATGATTTTTATGCTCCTCTCTTTCCCTCTTATGGGGCGCGCAAACACCACGTCCCAGTTTGAAAAAATCTATATCTGTGTGAGTTTTTCAATGCCTAAGGAAACATTGCAGGCCGTGTTTGCACAAGCTCAAAAATACAATGCTCTCCTTATAATGAGGGGGCTTTATAAAAATTCGTTTCAAGCCACGCGCCAGAAAATGGAAGAGATACGAATTAACGTTATGATAGATCCCAATATATTTGATACTTTTAAAGTCGTGCACGTTCCAACCATGATCGGCATTAAGGATGGAGTTGCATACAAAATATCTGGAAATGTGTCTTTAGAACAGGCCCTTGCCTCTATGGGCTGTAGATGAAGTTCTTTCTTTGCCTGATTTTTTTATCTTTGATAGGTCTGCATGCGGCAGAGGGGACTCCAACGCGCAATCAACAGGCTTACGTTGAAGGGCAGAAGGGAATTGTTGGTTTGGATCTTTCAAAGATGGCGACCCAAGATCTAACGGCTTCAAGCGATACGGCAACAGCCATTGGCTATCAAGGGACGCATGTCTTAAGGGGCTTAACGCAGGACACCTTGGGGGAGAGGGGTGCGTCAAAGGAAGGGAACAGCTCTCAAATATTTTTTGAAGAGTTTTTGGTTGAGAGTAATGTTAGGGCAGAATCGCAAAAAGCTGCTGAAAAAGATGCAATGACAACCATGCTTCGTTCAGGAAAGCGTATCAGCGATGATCCGCAAAAATACTTTAATAGGGGTGCTGTTCGAAAGGTGCAACAGCGCCAAGAACGCGTTCAAAAAACATGTCAGATTAGCAGCGACTTTGATCTTAAAACTAGAATATCTTTGCGGTATAGAGTGCCAGATAGGATTAAAAAAGATACAATTTTAACCCTTTACTATCCAGACTATGTCAAAAAAGTTGGATCGAGAAATGATGAAATAGGTCCCCTTGGCGTTGCTACAAAAAATCATAAAGTTGATATAAACCGTTTTAGAAAATATGCCTGTCCGCATTTTAAGCCCGTCGATGCCGTGACTAAACAAGTCCACCCGATTCATTGTTCCCGGATTCAGACTTTCTCCCTCGTGGGAGTGGTTGATCGCAAACGGGAGGAAATTGTTGATAGATATGGAGAAAGACGCAAGCCAGTTCGTCTTATCAAAATAAGATATACGCATGATACCTACCAGGGTGATGAACAGCTAGAAGACACGTGTTGGTCCTTTAAGACGGAGGGGATGGGTGAGATCATCACCAAGTATAATTGTGCCCTTAAATCAAAACGATGTCTTGATAGGACCGCTCGAAAAATAGAGGAGCTAGAGGTGCACCAGCCCTGTTGGGAGGAAGAGCTGACTTATGATTGTGGGATGCATATCAACACATGTAAGGACGCTGAAGCGCAGGGATGCACCCCAAAATCCAAGAGATGCATAGAAAAAGTGAGAGGCGTGTGTGCGCTTTGGGAGAAAACCTATGCGTGCTTGCAAAAAACTATACTTACCCGCAATGAAGCAGAGGAGGGAGATTTGCCCTTTTGTTGGAGTGGATCCTGCCATGAGCTTATCCAAGAAGAAGATCAAGATTTTGGGGACGTTGCTAGCAAACTGGCTATGTTACAAGATATGCAAGATAAACTTGAAAAAGACGGGAATACCATCATCGGGGTTTTTAAGGGAGAAGAAATTGGTTGCAATCGGCATATGTTGAATTTTAAGGATTGTTGTGGAACGTGCAAAGGGTGGGGGGTGA
>MDTG01379841.1_pt1 | contig 14380 bp, 10 predicted proteins | sample 811421 | NCBI WGS metagenome assembly MDTG01 (sample SAMN05326645, study PRJNA326480) | marine metagenome | isolation source: seawater | place: Pacific Ocean: South East | collected 2011
GAAAAAGGGAACAAGGATTATTTTCTTTCTGAGTTAAAGACAATTCAATTATAGACTTATAGCTCTAAGAATTCTAATCAAAACATAAGGCATTTGAATATAAATTCAAATGCCTTAATCAATCTTCACTTCATCAGTTTTCCATAAGCTTTACTACATCACTAAAAAACCTTTCCTTCTGATATTCAAGTATATCTTCTATGTGAAATTCCGTAAAAGATTTAACATTTTCATTATATAAATTGAAAAACTCTTCATCCTGTGGATCTATATACCAAAACGTCATCAAATCGTTCATATTCTTAAGCTGGGGCATAGTATAATAATCCATTCCTGGAGGCCCATCAAGATACCAGAGTCTATAAAATCCAAGGAGCTTCTTTCTGTCACCAAATGCCATATACGAAGTATACAGTGGATCATCCAAAGATAATAGCTCAAGGCTAACATCTACTTCATCGGACCCATCTTTAATATCTGGGATATAATCCATACCTCCAGTTAATGGCTGCTTGTCTGTGGCACCAAAAAGATACTCTATTTCCATGGGATTTCCTATTACCCTTTCGCTTCTTCCCTCTTCAAAGCCAAGATAGGGCTCGTTGGAGTACTTTGATATAGCTATTTTTACCCTTGAATCTTCAGGCCAGTCAAAATCCTTATCCTTAAGGTATACCCTATGATGATTATGCTGAGCAAGGATAACTCCAAGGGGATTCAAATCATCCTCCCTCACAACTACATGTATAGCTCCATGTATATCTAGCTCATGCCAGGCCAGGGGATTTCCTATTATTCTGCTCCCAAGCTTTTTTAAAGCCGATGTATTCTCTGGAAGCCCACTGTAAGGATATACTAGATTGTATTTCAGAAATAGCAGGCTGATAGATTCTTCTCCATTATCTATACTGCTCCTGTATATTCTTCCGTATATGGTAGGATTTATATCGGTTTCATCAAAGCTTAATGCCCTTTTATAGTCAATATCATAATCAAGATAGTATTCAGCACTTTCCTTAAGCTCATATAGCTCCTCTTTGCTAACCTCAGTAGATATAATTTCATCTATTCTTCCGGACTTTTTCAAGGTTGTGTCCTGAACATAATCTTCATAAAAGTTCATTGGCATATAGCTGCCCTTAGCAATATATATCCTGGGCTTAAACCTCTCTAAAAGCTCCATGGTCATGGGATCTTCTTGGTTCATACTCTCCATTGTCTCTTCATATGCTAAAAAGCTCTCTATAAAGTTAAACTCTTCACTATCATTCTCTATGAAGTTGAAAAAAGCAAATCCTAACACAATAATTAAAGTAACTATCCAGATTTTTTTCTTCATTTTCTTTGCCACCATTTCAACCTCCATCAGAAACATGTCTTTTCCAAAGTATTTTTTAGTATGGTTCCTACCTTATTCTCCCCTAGCTAAATACTCACCTTCTAAAATAGACATTATTATTAAGGATTCAAATTTATCTTTATTAAGAATACATTCTCTTAATTGACCTTCTTGAATAAAGCCCTCTGATTTATATAGGTACTGTCCACGATGATTATGTTCCCTTACATCAAGCCATAGCCTATGGGCTTTTAGCCCTTTAAAACTAAGCCTTTTAACCAGCTTTAACGATTCTCTCCCAAAGCCCTTTCCTTTCTCTGTTATCACAATTCTTCGAAATTCTATATTCCTATTTGGATTTTGGAGCCCTGCCATTATAATATATCCAATTGGTCTTGAATCCTTGTTATCTTCAATTATTAAATGAAGAATATCCCCCTCTAATATTGCATCTAGGTGCTGCTTCTTTGTCCATTGCCCTACATATATAGAATTCTCTGGATTACTCTCCACTTTTAATACAAAGTCTACATCATTTGCTTCAGTGGATCTAAGACTAATTAACCGAGACTTTTCTAACACCTTATACATATTATCTAATCACCTCCCTAGAACTTATTATCATTAAAAGCATCCTGCCTTCTCTCTATTAACTCTTAGTGACTTATTATCAATGGCTCTCTGAACCGCCAATATTCCATCTAAATGGTCATATTCGTGTTGTATCAGTTCTGATAGATCCCCATCGAACTCAATAACACAGTCCTTCCATTCTAAATCCTTATAATAAACCCTAACTGCCTTGTATCTCTTTAGTTTTACCTCTAGACCCGGAAAGCTCATACAATCATCCCAGATTTCAAATTTTTCATCTAATATAGGCTCAAGTTTAGGATTTATGAATGCTATGGACTTGTTATCAAAGTTCATATATATCACTCTATATGCCTCATCTATTTGTGGCGCAGCAATTGCCCTCCCAAAGCCGTATTTTTCTCTAAAGTCCATCATTGTATCATGTAAATCCTCTACAATTTTCCTTGCTTTTTTAATGTCTTTCTCAGCAATTTCCTTAGATACTTTATATAGATTTTCATTTCCCAATAATAAAATTCTTCTTATGGCCACTTTACTTCTCCCCTTCTACTTATACCCAAGTGTATACTCGGATTATTCTTTATTATATATTATTCTTCAATAAATGTAGATGGATATTTTCCATCATAAACTATTTCTTTGTAATTTTCTGGATCAGTATCACCCTCGGTGTTAAAGAGAAGTACTACAGATTCTTCGTTTAATCCAATGCTATCCCTTAACTGCTGAAGCTGAGGCTTTTCCATTAGCAAAGAAAGCAATCCTATTCCTACTGAACCTGATTCCCCAGATATTACCCTTTTATCCGATCCAATAGGATTAGCAAGAATTCTAATTCCCCTTGCGGATATATAATCACAGCAAGAGGCATAGAGACTAGCAAAATCCCTTAATATTTCCCAAGTAACTGGATTAGGCTCTCCACATGCAAGTCCTGCCATAATAGTATTTAGATCACCTCTAACAAAATGGGGATTACCATCACCTGCCAAAGCAGACTTATAAATACAATCGGCCTTTTCAGGCTCTACAATCACCGTAGTAGGATGATCTCCTTTGAATTTATTCGCATAATACCCCAATACAGCCCCCGCCATAGAACCTACTCCAGCTTGTAGAAATATATGGGTTGGTTTTTGAATTCCATCTAGTCTTAACTGTTCTAGGGCCTCGTTGGCCATAGTGCTATATCCTTGGGTAATCCAGTTAGGTATTTCTTCATAACCCTCCCACGCCGTGTCCTGGATTAAGTGCCAACCATTCTTATTCGCTGTTTGTGAGGCTAACCTTACTGCATCATCATAATTCAAGTCTGTAACGTAAACCTCTCCACCAACTTCTCTTATAGCATCAACCCTTCTTTTTGCAGCCCCCTTAGGCATATAAATAACAGATCTACATCCTAATTGAGTTGCTGCCCATGCCAAACCTTTACCATGGTTGCCATCTGTAGCAGTAACAAAAACCATACCCTTAGTTTTTTCTTTAACTTCCGGTGATTTAAAATAATCAAAATTTACATCATTAATATTTACTCCCAGCTCTTTAGATAAAAGCTTCGCTATTGCATATGTTCCACCTAATCCTTTAAATGCATTAAGCCCAAATCTATGGGATTCATCCTTTACATATACTTTTGAAACGCCTAAGCCTTTAGCAAGATTGTCTAAGCAAATTAATGGTGTTGCTTTATACCCTTTAATAGATGAATGAAACTTCCTTACATTCTCTACAATCTCCTCACTTAGCATTTCGGGGTAACTATTCTCTACTACATCACTTAATACTACTTTTATTCCAAGCTTGTTTTTGAATATTTCCATAGCTTTGCCTCCTCTAAAATTGTTTGTTAATATATTTAGAGCAAATTCTATGCCAAGTCAGCTTAGTTGAAATACGTGAAACACCTGTGCATTTATTATCATTATGATAATACTTAGGGGTTGTTAAACAATTAATACTAATGAAAGCTTTATTAAATCACACGAAAAGAGCCATTATCAAAATGATATTTTTTATCATTTTGATAATGGCTCAGCAATATAACTTTTATAAATCGTACTTCTTTAGTTTTCTATATAAGGTTGCAATCCCAATTCCCAATTTCCTAGCAATAATTTTTTTAGAATCCCCATCATCACCATAAATCTCTATTGCTCTACTTATAATACGTCTCTCCATATGCTCTAAGTTTAAATCATCGAACTCTAAATTCATAGAAATCTTTTTTATTTTTTCAGGTAATAGTTTTGTATTTATTACGCCTGGATTTTCTAGCATATTTATTATATACTCAATAGTATTCTGTAGCTCCCTTACATTTCCATACCAAGGATATCCCTCGATATGATTCCAAAACTCATCCTCTATTTTAACAACCTTTTTATTAAGTATCTTTGAAAATTTATTTATGAAATGGATTGTTAGTAACCGTATATCTCCTTCCCTTTCTCTAAGGGTTGGAATCTTCATTGGAATAACATTCAATCTATAATAAAGATCTTCTCTAAAGCTCTTATTTATAATCATTTCTTCTAGGTTCTTATTTGTTGCAGCTATAACTCTAACATTAACCTTTATGGATTTATTTGCCCCGAGTCTCACAACTTCTTTCTCTTCTAACACTCTAAGGAGCTTAGTTTGAATATATAGAGGCATGTCTCCAATTTCATCTAAAAATAGCGTTCCGTTATGAGCCAGTTCGAATTTACCAATCTTACCCTTGGGGTCTGCTCCAGTAAATGCACCTCTAATATATCCAAATAATTCGCTTTCCAGTAAATTATCGGGAATAGCAGCACAATTTATTGCGACAAAGGGTTCATTTGACCTCTCACTTTCTTCATGGAGAGCCCTCGCAAATAATTCCTTTCCAGTACCACTTTCACCATTAATCAATACAGTTGAAGATGATGATGCTATAATTTCAACTTTCTTCTTTAGTTTTTTAATCTGTGAAGAGTTTCCCAGTATTCTATCCAGTCCTATCTTTTCTTGGGATGCCGTAAGGGCTATGACATTTTCCTTTATCAGCTTAGAATCCTTAAAGATGAATATTTTATGGTAGTTGCTAATATTGATATTAAAATATTTCCCCACCAAGTCGTAGACATCATCATTTATTTTTAAGCTATATTCAGTTAGATTTAAAATCTCATTACCTGTTTCTTTTAAATCAACTCGTAAACCTTCGTAATTACTAGTATCTATTTGCAAAAGCTTTTTAGCTATGGAATTTATTTTAGAAATATTATATTCTTTATCAAAAACTATTACTCCTTCTTCAATCTTATCTATAATACTGTTAAATAGTTCTATAATAGATAGATTTCTCTCATTTTCCATGACTTCTAAAGCCTTTAAGGATATTAAATCTGAAATCTGATCAAGAAACTGAATAAAGGTATCATAATTCTCTAATATGTGCTTTTTTTCATTTTCTGTAAAACACACAAAGCCTATGGCTCCAATTACCTTATCACCTAATTTTATGGGAGAACTCATCTCAAAGGTTTCTTCACATATTTTTTTCCTAGGACATTCCTTGCATATTTGATGTTCACCTGGGTTATCGATTATTCTTCGCTTTCCTGTTTCAATAATCTTTTTAAAAACATACCCTTCATCGGATATATTGAGATTAATCCTTTCTTTAAATCTCCCGGTCCCGGCCACTCTGAATAGCTTATCATCAACAATTTCAACATCTACCTTTAAAACCTGAGATAATACTAAAGCATATTTATTTATGGTTTTCTGCATTTTCTTTAATATATCTTCCATATAATCACCAACTATATTTTCTATACCTACATAAGGTCATTTGTCCTTTATGTCTTTAGTATGCATTTTTATCCATTATATCAGGTTTTATCACTTTTCTTATATTTAAAATCCTATTTAATCTCAGAGCCTTATCTTCTGGCTTATTTATACTGTAGAAATTTCAATAATTCTATTTTAATTGGGGTTTAAGGTTTGCCTTAATCCGCTTATATAGTTTTGCCAATAAATGAGATACTGCCACCATTAATATCATTAGAAGTACCGTTGTCAAAACACCATGGGATTCGTACCCAAAGATGATTGTTGCCCACATAATTAGAATCCAGTGGATGAAATATATCGTCGTAATCTCTTTACTCCAGTAATAAATCATATTAAATATTTTATTTTCCCTTATATTTATAATAATTTTATTGCCTATCCATAACCAGACAAAAACAAATCCCATTATCCATATCATTGAGCCAGGTCCACTTCTAAAGTAATCCCCTATATGAAAATCAAAGTTGGTGATAGTTATCACACTTCCAATCGCCAGTAGCGCCAACCCTAATTTTAATAACGAATTAAACAGCGTCTGGGTATCAGAGTAAGCCTTCATACATACCCCGAACACCATGCCTATTAATGGGTAAAACAACCATCCAAATATGGGGAAGTATACCTCATCTCCTGCACCCCATAAATAGTTAAATATCCAATTTATAAACTTAACATTTGATGATATCCCCCATAAAGCCGGACTAACTATCATAATTCCTACTGCTATTATAAGCCACCAGACAGGTTTCTTAAAATATTGTTTAATCAAGCTCATCAGTATATATGCTAAACCAGCGAACTGAAGAATATCAATTTCCCAAATAGCAAGCAATTTATTGCTCCCCTCATAATTTATCGCCGTAAAGTTTCTTCCCAATAACACAAGTAGATCATCTCTCAAAAAGCTAAGTAGGCATCCTAGTAAGATTAACTTTACACCTCTTACTACTCCATTTTTTAGGCTATCAGATTTCGAAGATAGTACATAAAAAACACCCATAGAAAACATAAAAACAGGTGCTGCCGGTGGACTACCTAAAAAATCAATAACCCAACCAAACAAAGAATCTTGAACCTCTACCTTAGAATAAACCGTTAGTACATGAACTATAATCATAAAAAATACTGCTAGACCCCGAACAAAATCAAAGGTTTTATTTCTTTCCTTAAGCTTTCTTCCTATATATCTATCATAATCGCTTGTTAATATATCAGTAAACAACTTGGCTTCTGTCATTATAATCATCTCCCTTCAAGAGTAATATTTTCTTTTGTCCTCATAGCTACGCTTTACAAAATCCTGTATCGAAATTATTTGAGCAAATTGCATAATTCCCATCTAAAAAAACTTGCTACTATATATGGTTTAAAATCTACAAAAGCTTTACCACATATATTATGCAATTTTGCCAAGTTAGAATTATGCAATTTCCTCATTTATTATCCATTATCTCGATGGATGAATTGTCATCTATAAAATGTTGACCTTTTACAATAATCCTATCACCTTGGCTTAGTCCCTTTAAAACCTGAACTTCTTCATTTTTTCTGAGTCCTATATCAATCTTCGTTTTTAATGGACTATTATTCTCACTAACTTTGAAAATATAAGGTTCGTCACCTTCGAAGATGATTGCTTTATTGGGAATCATTATCTGGTTATTCAAAACATTTAGAATCAGCTCAACCTCTGAGTAAAACCCATCAATTAAGTCATTTCCGTCCTTCAATCTAACTTTTACAGTATACAAACCAGAGTTTCTATTAATCTCTGGGGATATTTCTATCACTTTGCCATCATAGATTTTATTAGTTGAATTTACTTTTACTTTACTCTCTGTATTTAGGGTAACCTTACTAATATACTCCTCTGGTATCCCGATTTCTACTATCTTATCTCCGCTTCCATTAATTTTAATAATTTTTTCGTACGTCACATTTTGACCAGCCTTCACCTGGGCCATTGTAATATATCCAGATATGTGACTCTTAATTTCATATCTGTTTTTCGATATATTATAGACCTCCCGTGCAGTTTCAAGGGCTTGCTTTGCCAAATTCAATTGGATTTTACTCTGCTCTAGCTCAAGATTCGACTCCCTTAACTGGGTCTCAGATATGGTCCCTTGTTCATATAAATAATTCATTTTTTCAAACTGATCCTTCGTTTCAATAAAAACTTTATTTCTATCCTCTTGTTCCTCCAAGGCGCTTTCATATCTTAGTTTCACATCCTTAAGATTCTCATCAGCCATAATACGATATAAAAGCTGACCCTTCTCCACCATATCTCCTGACTTTACAAAGACTTCCTCAACCTTTCCTTCTATTGGGCTGGTTACAATAACTGAATTTAAAGCTTCAACTCTGCTCACAGTAAAGTACTTGTCTTCTATACTATCAATCTTTACTCTTTCTATTTCCACTGGAACAATTCTTTTCCCCTCTATATTATCTTCGTGATTACTTGAGCTATAGGAACAGCCCGTAATAGTAACCACTAGAAATAATATAACTAGAGTAAGTTTTCTATATATCATTATTAAGCACCTCTACATTTTTATTTATTCCCACCGAAGAGACTTGGCAAATCTTCTGTTTTATTGGGATTCACCTTTGTCAAACAATTTATATTGGGTCTTATTTTTGAAAAATAGTTCTAATTGATATAAAAATATTGGAACTAATATTAGTATTAATACCGTTGAAGCAATGAGCCCAAAGATAATTGTCCATGCTATCTGAGAGTAATCTTCATTATATAAAGCAAGGGGAAGAACTCCGGCGATGGTAGTAATACTTGTTGCTAAGACTGGTATAAATCTTGATTTTCCCGCATCTATGATAGACTCCAATCTTTTCATTCCTTGAAATTTTCTATTCTGATTTATGGTATCTATAAGTACTATAGAATCATTGACTGCTATACCTGCTAAGGAAACAATGCCTAGCATAGATAATGTGCTAAATTTTATATCAAATATTAGATGCCCATATGCAACCCCAACTATAGCCATGGGAACTGCTAGTATAACAACGATAGCCTGGATAAATGAATCGAATTGGACTAATAGTATAATAAAAATAAGCACAAGGGCTATAATCAGCTTGTTTGCCAAGTCAGAGTATGACTCCTGCATATCTTCATAGTCTCCTGCAAATTTGATGGTTACTCCATCTGGAATCTTTTCTTCATTCTTCTCTAGTACCAAATTAATTTCATTTGTTAATTCCGACATTGCGGTATCCTTGTTGGCTTTAATATTAATATCAATTACTCTAGCGTTATCTTTTCTTACAATAGTCGATGACCCTGTAACTTCCTTTACTGATGCCACTGTAACAAATGGAATCTTTGTACCCTCAAAATTAACAAAGTGAATTTTATTCAAATCCTCGATATTTCTAATATCCCTATTATTATTTTTAAGTATAACGTCAATATCTCTACCATTTGACCTAAGCTCAGTAACTTTTCTACCGTTTATTGTGTTTCTAACAACCATATTCATCTGCGAAATATCGAGTCCTAACATAGCAGCTTTTTTGTGATTAAAGCTTATAATAAGCTCAGGTAATCCATCATTAGAATCACTCCAAAGATGTGCAATCCCTGGCACAATGGAGAGTTCATCTGCTAGCAATCTTTGAACCTGCTTTAAATCACTTAAATTTTTTCCTATAAGCCTTACTACCAGTGATGCAGATTCTTCAGCATCTTCATCAGATATTATTTGAATTGAGGCATTCGGTATTTTTTTAAGCTCCTTCGCAAGCTCTATTTCTATTTCTGTGCTGTGGAGTTCTCTCCCTCTTTTATGGGATAGCTCTAAATACATAGTTGCATGACTAGGATCATCATCACCAATGCTGGCTGTATAGGATTCAACATAATCCTTGGCTTTTATTACTTCGTGTACCTTATTGACTATATCTCTCGTATCCTTTGTTACTGAACCCTTGGGTAGCTTTATTTCTACACTCAACCTAGTTGTATCAGTCTTAGGCATACCCTCTTTTTTTATCAGATTTGAAGTTAAAAGGTATGTAGCCGAAAGAAATACAAAAAAGGAAAGGATAAGTATAGCCCATCTTTTTATTTTTTTAGGTAGAATTTTTGAAATCATTACACCATATCTTTCAATTAGCTTACTTTCATGGATTTCTCTCTTTGCCATAAACAATTTATAGTAAATTGCAAATACAAATATAGGTGTCACAACATATGATAGCGTAGTGAGCTTCCCATTATTTGAGAAAGCAAATAGAGAAAGTATTGCAACAAAAACGATGGCTATCCAGTTTTTAATACTCTTATGCTTGTTATCTACCCTATCTATTTTCAAAACCTGCGATGCAATTGTTGGCGTTATTGTAATAGATAATACAAAGGAAGCCACCAATGCCAATGCAGCAGCAATTGGAATCTGTCTAATGGCTGCTCCTTCATCCCCTCCCATCATAGCTATGGGAATAAATGCACTGACAGTAGTTAACGTTGAGGAGAAAATCGCTGCCGCAACAATACATGTTGCGTCTTTGACAGTATCGTAAATATTTTTATGTTTTTTCTTTGTAACCTGTATACTCTCTATAACCACAATTGCGTTATCAACTAGCATCCCCAAGGAAATAATTAAACCCAAGAGGCTTATAATATTAAACGATATATCGAAAAACTGAAACATAAATATACTTATCAGTAAGCTCATAGGAATTATAAAGGCAACAATTAGTGACTCTTTTAGATCTATAAAGAAGAATAGGACAATAATTACAACTAGAAGACCGGAAAGTGCATTTCCAAATACATCCTTTATGCTCTTTTCTATGTATTTAGACATATCACTTTGATATTTAATAACCAGCTCCTTAGGTAATAGAGTCCCCTTTAACTCCTCTATGGTCCTCTTAACTTCATTGTTTATTCTAATAGTATCGGTTCCTTTATCCTTAAGGACACTAAGCAACACTATATCTTTGAGTTTTTCATCATCTTTCCTAAAGTTTATAGGTGTTATCGCATAGTCACTTTTCTCACTATAATCATATTTTACCTGTGCGATATCCCTTATAAAAATAGGAAATTCACCCACTTTGGTGATAATTATATTTTCAATTTCTTCAGCTGTACTAAGACTGTTTTTTACACGAATTGTATAATTTTTATTATTTAATATTCTCTCTCCGGCTGGCATATCTTGATTTCTACTAATGATACTTTCCATGATCATTTCTTCTGTCATGGTATATTGGCTCATTTTTGCTGGATCTATTAATATCTCTATTTCTTTATCACTATTTCCAAATACGTCTACTTTATTAACTCCTGAAATCCTTTTAATTCTATTTGCAATTAAAGTAGAATACTCCATTAAATTACTTTTTGCAAAATCGCCACTCATCATTATCTGCATAACAGGCATTTTGCTTAAATCATATTCACTAACTATAGGATTTTCAATGTCACTTGGCAGTTTATCTACTATGTTATCTATTTCCTCATTAATTTTTCTTAATTTCTCAGATAGATCTGTATTCATATTAAACTTTATTACGGTTTCTGAATAAGAGGGATAAGACCAAGACTCTATGGTTTTGATGTCTCCCACGCTTGAAACAGCAGTCTCTACCTGTGTCGTTATGAGCTTTTCAACATCCTCTGGAGAAGCTCCAGGATACGATACCGATACAATTGCATAGGGATATCGTATCTCTGGATATATTTCCTTGGGAATTTGGTTGTAGGCTAAAACCCCTAAAATAATAATCAAAAATATCATCATGTATATGACCTTGTATCTATCTATAGCAAATGATATTAATTTACCGAAAAAGTTTTTATCATTCATATTTATTGTTCCTCCCAAGAGTTAACTAAGCCTTAAAATTTATTATTTTATCTTTGAAACAGGCTGCTGTTGTGTAACACAATGTATCATTCCTCCATCAGCAAACAAATCTCTTACATCTATCCCTATTACTTCTCTATTCGGATATAGCTGCTGAATAATTTTATTTGCAACTTCATCGTTTTCATCATCATAATTTGGAACTAAAACGACATTGTTGCCTAAATAAAAGTTCATATAGGAACCCTTCATCCATTCTCCGTCAACCTTCACAACTTCATACTTAGTGGAAGGAAGAAATACAAATTCATAGGGCACTCCATTAATATTCTTAGCTTCCAATAGTTTTTTAGTATCTTCGTCATCCTTTAAGAATTCAGATGATGATGGATCAAATTCTGGTGTAGCTATTATGGTTTTATCGTCATAGAATTTTATCATTCCATCTATGTGATTGTCGGTAATGTCCATCCCAGCCAACCCATCTAGCCATATAAAGTTAGTTGCTCCATAATATTTGGTGATATATGCTTCTATTTCCTCAAGAGTAAAATCCGATGTTCTGTTATCATTGGCCACACAGCTCAGTGTAGATATACATGTTCCATTTCCATCTAGTTCAAGGGCTCCCCCCTCCATTACCATATCGATATCTACCTTTTGAATTCCAGTGGCTTCACTTATCTTTGTTGGTATAAGATCATCTTTTTCATAGGGAGCTTTATTTCCCCATCCATTAAACTTCCAATCTTGTATTACTAGGTTATCTTCTTCATCATAGGCAAATATAGGTCCGTTATCTCTAATCCAAACATCATCATAGGGAAAAACATAAAAATCTACTTTATCCATATCAATGTCTTCTTTTTTTAATACTTCCTGTACACGCCTTTTTTCCTTTTCATCATAGACAATAATATGTACATTTTCTCCCTGTATAAGGCCTCTTGTCATCTCTATCCAAATAGGTTCATAGACCTCTATCGTACCTTGATATGTATAATCATGGGGCCACTGCAACCAGGTTCCTTCATGCTTTAATCCTTCATGGGGAAAATAATATACATTGCCATCTTCCACTGTTTTCGTTTCTTCTTCATGATCTAAGGCTGCATTTGCACATCCAATAGCAAAAAGCATACTTAGAATTACTAAACAAAATAATAATTTTAAATTTTTGTGTAACATTTTATCTCTCCTTTCAGATCTGCTAAATTAATTATGTTCACAGTCTAAAAGTAACAAAGATTTATAATAATAAAAATCTATCATAGGTATTAATTTTTAATATTTTTAGTTATAAAAAAGTAATATGCGTCTACTATAACTAAAGTTATAGAGCTTAACCCATTGCAAATACTTGTTTTGAACCATAGGTTATTTTTCCTAAAATTTTACAATAAAAAAATCGCTTTTAATCATTAAAAGCGAAAATCTATAATTCCAAATTAAAATGTACAAAAAAAGTCTTAGTCAAATCCTATTTTAGGATCTACTAAGACTAAAAAATGTGTTAATCCTCCATTACTTTTTTTATAATCTGATTTCTATTAGAAATATCAGTTTTTTTAAAAATATTATATATATGTGTCTTTACCGTTCCTTCTGTAATATGAAGCTTATTGCTAATTTCCTTGTTTGAGTAGCCATCTATAATTAGTTCTATAATGTCTCTTTGCCTACTTGTTAAAGAGTATTTTATACAGAAGCCATTCATCTTTTCATCTAAACTTTTCTTGTCAAATAAATTTTCAAAGCTGCTATGTAGACTCTTCACTCCAATTATACAAATGAACAGCTTTATAACATCAAATGATATACTCCTATACTCAAACAATATGGAGTTTTGATCTAAATTGCTTAAATCACCAAAAAAGTAAAAACCGCTCTCTAAAATCGCTATGATGTTTAGAATAATGATAACCCATAGATATATTTTGTGATTCTTTAGCATTTTTTTATTAAACCAATTGGGATTATGGCTAATATTCCTATGGAATCTAAAGGCTATATAAGAAAGCGCCGCAAAAAAAGCAAAATGAATTAACGCCTCACCAATTTCATAGCTACCAAAAATATTTAGTATCAATAAAATAATAGGTACTGCTACACAAATCTGTTTTTCTCTAATTGTAAATTTATCATCAAACAGCTCCGAAACAATTGCTCTAGTAGTCAATATAATTCCCAAATATACTAAATCAATAACTACATATAATATAAAGCTGGTTTCATACAAGAGTTCAAAGCTCTTTGAGAATTCAGATATATAGATTATTGAATTATCTATTATAAGCAGTAAATAAAGCAATGATAAAAATATAAATCCCTTTTTTCTATTTTTCATATATATAACATAAAAGCCAGTAGAAGCTATTGTGAAAAAGATTATTAAAGCTATATTATATATAAAAAGCACATTGTCCACTATAAATCACCCTCTTAGTTAAAATCTAATAATAGCTTAAGACTCAATCAATATTCTATCAAAACCAATTAAAATATTCAATTTAGTCTAGAATAAGGTTTTGATGTATATTACGAAATATAAAATATTTTGTTTAAATCTATGCCTCCTAAAAACTTAGATTCTATTTATTCAATTATTATGATAAAATTATTAGAGCTTAATAATTGAGTAAATTGCATGATTATCATCTAAGAATAATCAACATTACAACTTAAATAAATTTATATAAAAGTAATGACGTTTTTACATTTTTTTATATGAATTTATTCTTCCTGAAAGTTGATTATTATAAAA
>MDTG01314173.1_pt1 | contig 14379 bp, 4 predicted proteins | sample 811421 | NCBI WGS metagenome assembly MDTG01 (sample SAMN05326645, study PRJNA326480) | marine metagenome | isolation source: seawater | place: Pacific Ocean: South East | collected 2011
ACACTCAATTCAAATACAATATATGTGTATAGAAAACGATGATACTTCAAAAGGTGGATCTCATGGTGAAATTTTCTTCCATACCACATATGGAAGTTCACAACAAGGAGTTTCTCAACAAGCACACACTAATGCGATGAACGGTGGAAGAATAACGAGTGGTGTAGCTTTCCAGTATCAAAATGGTGGTGCTAGTAGTCATGGTGGTAATTATGTTCTTAAAGCTAAAGTTTCATATACTGGAGATGATAATATCAAACTTTATTATACTATAAAAGGATTATCAGCTGGTAATATGTACGTTTAAGATAAATAACTAAAAAAGATATAAATGGCACTATACCCCTCTGACGCAGCAGGTAATCCAGTATCACGCCCCCTATCAAAAATATACAAAAAAATAGGTATAAGAAGGGAGAGAGATCTTGGTGATTTATCTAGCCCTATAAAAGGATTGGAAAATCTTTTAGATAGTTTAGTTGACGACCAGACTAAAGAAAATTTTATTACGAGTGATTTAAATGCGATAAAAAATATTTTTGCAAGAGGATTAGAACCTTCTGGTTATCAAAACATTGTAGGAAGTTCCACTAAATTTTCAACACCTACTGGTCTAGAGCGAACATTTGACCCTAGAATTACATATCAAAATCGTTTAGATAAATTTGAAATATTTACAGGTGAACCCAGACTTGCTGGTGGTGATGGGTTAACAGCAAAATATTATCAAAATGATCAGATAAATTTTGATTCAATTACAAATTTTAAATATAATAAATCAGGTAGTAATGATCCCCTAGATCCAAATCTTCCCGAATCAGATGTTTTTATAGAAACAACATCTGAGGGTAAAATTGAAAATGATAAATTTTGGGAAAAAGGACAGTTTAATTATACTGGAAAAGTTCATCCACAATCAGTAAAAGCAAATACGGGAGTTCAATGGGAGGGATATTATATCCCCCGAAAAACTGGAGAAGTCTCATTTAATATAAGAAGCACTGGATTCTTTACTATGGATTTTGCGAAAGAGGGATATTTAGAAGATAATAACAAAAATCAAACACCAGAATCCGAATCTAATGTTCCAAAAGTTAATAATATACCTCAAGTTTATACATCACATATGAGGATTGGTATTTCTACCGTTGTAACAGGAACAGGTGGTCTTGGTAATGAGATCACAGTCCCACTTAACAGAATACCTACAATTGGAATTGGTATGAGTGTCAGTGGGACGAATATTAACTCTACTGGAGGTGCTCCAATAGTAGGATCTATTGATAGAACCACAGGTGTAATCACATTAACTCCAGTTTCTGGTCAAACAAATTCAGTGACTGGAACATTATCAGGATCTGACAATGTTACTTTTGCTAGACCTTTTGGAGAAAGTGTAAGTTCTTCTTTCACCACTTATGTATTAAGTGCCTTTGAGAAGTATCGCATAAGAATTCGTTATTTTCATCCAAAAGTAACTACCGTTGGATCTGAATTAGATGAACTCATAAAAAAAACCTCTAAATCTATAAACATTGATCATCTCATATCTGGATCCACTTTTGTGGATATAAATTTTCGTTATCTATATTCTTTAGATTATAACTTTTCAGAATCAGTAAAAGGTTCTTTTAACGATTATTATGATAAATCTGTTCTTTTTGGAGGAACTGTTTTAGGAGTAGGTCTTGGAAGTAGAATTAATGACAATGAATATGTTAGGTTAAAAACAAAAAACAAAATAAATTTAAAATATAAAGTTAAAGAAAATCTCTCAAAAATAACAAAAGTATCCTCTAGATCAGGATCATTTAAAGGTGGGTCTAATATTATCAGCATGAACCCAACATCTAGTATTGAAGTTGGTAATTATATTTTTGGAACAAATATCTCACCAGACACAAGAGTAGAATCAATAACGATTAATCAATTTATCTCTATAAGTAAAAATACTGAGGGATCAGGATCACAAACTGAAAATTTAACTTTCATAGACCACCGTGGATTTGTAAAGAAAATAACATGCGACGGGTCTGGAACACAATTAACAAACTCAAATCCAGCCGTTATAGCTTCACCTCAAACACCTGCAACGATTGATACTGATGTTCAAGTAGGCATGGTCGTAATCGGTAGTAGTACGAATTTTGAATCTTTTACTCAAATTGATAGTATAACTGGAACAGACACTTTAAATTTAAATAAATCACTAAAACAAAATTTTACAGGTGGAGATGTCTACATATATCAATCAAGAGGTCTTAAAGATAATAGTATTCAAAAATTTTGTGATCGTTTTAGTTCTTCTCCAAAAATAAGGTGTTTGATCTCAGATCATGCAACTACAGATGCTGATGGTAATCCAACAACTTACACCACACAAATTGGTATTACTACTGTTAAAGTAAGTGATCTCAATGGCGTTGGTTCTAGTTGGGAACTTCAAGGGGCATATTTTGGACAGAATGGGATAAAAGTTGATCAGGTTTTACCTAATAATGTATTAAAATTAGATAGTGGAATGACAAGACCATTACCAGATGGTGCACAGTTTACAGCAGTTGAAAATGTAGATAATATACAATCTGGTGACTACCAATTATGCTGCCCTCCAACAGATACATCACCACCGTTTAATTCAAGTGAAGAGGGTTTGAATACAACTTCAACATATCCAAATTTAAAATTAAATATTGGTAATTTAGTATTTGATTCTTTAATAATTAAAGATACAAACTCAAATGCATATAATTTACCATCTAACAGCACTAAATCTGTAAATAGAACAATAGATATAAAAACTGGCGACACATCTGGAAATTATAAATTATTGGCATCTTCGAATCAATTCGATACTTAAAAAAAGGTTTTCAGTCAAATTTTTTGCGGAATTTTTTTTCCACCTTTTTTGGAATTAAAAGTCAATTTTGATTTTAACTTTTATTTAATAATAAAAAATATGTTTCTTGGTTCCCATTCCCATCTTCAATTTTTACTGGAATTTTATGAGTAAATGAAGACGCATCAATACTAGATGTTAGTGTTGAAACATCATTATCAATACCAGTGACCACCATTGAATTATTTCCATCTAAAAATGTAAGTTCACCAATTGATACCTCTTCTGATGAAGTATTCAACTCAGCTCCAGATTTATCCCAAGGATTATTATCACTTGAAAACGAACGAGTATCTCCAATGTAAACACCTGGTGGTCTCCTAAGTGGAGTATTATCAGTTATTTTTGAAGAGATACTATTATAATTATGAGGATCATTTATAACTACAGATCCCTCAAATGATATTGGTTCACTAGTAGTTGTATCTTTGTCACCTCTATATTTTTTACTCATAAAAAATTCTGCGGATTCAATGTTTGCCTGAGTCAAATCCATCGCACCATTTATGGTATTACCCCCCAAATAAGTAAATTCAGGATCTTGTATTTCAGGTCGAATATAATTAACAATTTGTTCTTGAAGCACAGCATCTTTTCTAATAAAATAAAAATTATCTGGAACTAATCTTTCACCAGCATTATAGTTGAAAGTATTAAGTCTATTATCAACTGTATTTCCATTTGGAGTTGTGGATAATTTAAACTTAGTAAGACCATCAGATTCAATTACATAATATTCTGTACCCTTTGTAAAAAATGGTGGATTAATAGTATTAATACCCTTTTTAAAATTAACATCCTCACTTACAGTAACAACATCACCTTTAGTGAAAGAAAACAAATCTTGAGAAAGTATGGAAAAAGTTATATTCGAAACATCTGAATAGGTTGCTGTATATTCAACTCCCGATATAGAAAAACTAAAAGTTTTTAAATCATTTGAAGTACCCTCAACAGAAAACTCTCCATTTACAATATCAGATCCTGCATCAGTAATCCCACTAATTTTGACTGAATCACCAAATTTAATTAAAAAAGGATTAACTAATGAAACTTGTATAGTTGTGGTTTTATTTCCTGTTACAGGATCTGTCTTTCCAGTAGATGTTATACTGCTTATCTCTATGACTCTATCACTAGCAGTTGAAAAAAATCCATCATTATCAACTTTAAAATAAGGAATACTAGAGGTATTTCTTAAATTGTTTTGTAAGATTGAAATATCTAAGTTTGTTCCTGAACCAGCTAAATTATCAAAAGCGGTTCTATCATTTTCAGTTTCTACTAAATTTGAATCTCTTCTGAAACCTTGATTTTGAATTGCCATTAACTTAAACCTCCATTGACTGAAATGTTCCAACCATTTTGAACTAAAGTAAGAGCCTTCTCTTTAGATTCATCAGAAGGAACTTCATTTACATTACCATTATTTGTATTACCTCTTAGATTTATGGTAACCCCACCACGTTTTATAGTGTTCCAATTATCAAATAAATCAAATAAAATATTATCTTGAGATGTTTGATCTAAATTATTATTAGATAGATCAATAAATCTTATTTTATATAATTTCTTAAATGATCCTATTTTGTATGCTGATAATTTGTTGTTGTATAAACTTAAATATCTTAAATTAGCTCTGGCACCACTAAAATCTGGAATTTCTCCCGACAACTGATTATTATATGCGTAATATTCTCTTAATTGAGGGAGATTACCTGGTTCTCCAATTGAAGTTAAATTATTATTATTAAGATATAGAAAACGAAGATTTGATAAATTAGTGTATTCTGGAATCTGTCCAGAGAAGTTATTATTTCTAAGATTCACATAATTAATCAAAGGATTACTTCCAAAATTGGGTAGTAAACCATCAAAATTATTATTCTCTAAAAAAAGAGAAGTTAATTTGGGATTTCCACCAAAATCAGGGATGTTTCCCTTAACATTATTATTTGAACGTAACCACAAATAATTTAAATTTGGGTTCTGTTTAAATGCATCACTGTTTATTTCTAAAGGTAGTAAGTTAGGTGAATCTATATAGATATTTCGTATTTCTGAGCAGTTGCTAAATGTTTGATTTGATATGACTTCATTTTGTGATGCATCCGCAACTCCCTGCACACCCCCTTTAATACTAGTGTATCTTAAATCTAAATCTGTTAAATTTGGATTAGTAAATGTTGTAGGAAAATTTATTTCTCCCAAATTTGTAGCGTAAAAAGATAATCTTTCTAAAGAAATACAACTTTCAAACAAATATTTTGTATTTGTAACAAGAGGATTATTTCTTCCATTATATGCATAAGTCTGTGAATATTTTTTTAATGTGCTTGAACCGCTAGAAAAATCAGCTATAGATAATCCAGTGACACTATAATTAACATTTACCAAAGAATTTATACTCTCTAAAGTAAACGTTGATGGACTTTTTGAGTCGTTCAAATTGTAGTTACCCGAAACGTTAAGTTCAGTTAAATTTTCTGCTTTTTTAAATGAATATGATCCTCTTGGAAGAGTAGTAGTTCCAATTGATAAAGATCCATCAGAGGGATCAGTATTTACAACAGCAACACTACCAGATTGAGTAGCACGTAAATCTACATTTCTAAAATCATTGTTTGCAATATTATAAGATGTGACTCCATCAGGTATATCAGGGCAGAAACAATCTTGACCTTTATTATCTGATATAAAATTTGGATCACTAGAATCATTAGTTCTATCATCAGGGTGAAAATATGCTCCACGACCCCTCGAAAAATTTAATGATCGTAAATTAGGTAATTTTGAAGATATTAAATGCCTCTGAATTGATCCATAAAAAGTACCTTCCATATTTAAATTTTGAATACTACTATCACCACCCGCACCTGAATTTGTTTTTAATTTATCCACGATAATATTGTTAAACTTTCTTTCAAATTCATTATCACTCAAGTAAAAAGGATTTCTCATTAAAGAAAGTGTGATTAGTTTTGGTGCGATGAAAGAAATATTAGGAAATAATACTAACGAATTATATGCAAAATCAAGTGAAGTGCATTCACTTAACTTTACTGATGGGAGTTCTCTAATATTTGCACTTTGAATTTGTATGCTAGTAATATGAATTGGATTATAATAAAATTTTATAAATCTTTCTCTTGAAACTGGTGATCTAAATCTAATGGCAGATTCTCCTGTCCCCTCTTCCCTGAAATTTGTAAATTTATTTGCATTTCCTGTTTCAACTATTTTCCAACTAGCTGCAATTGAACCTCCTGCAGAATAATTTAAATTTACTTTAGCATTTAAATTTCTAAAAAATCCTTTGAATATTAAGGGTATTCCCTTCATTGCATATAGATACACATCTTGAAGTTGACCATTGCTATCTGCAATTTTACATTTAATTTTAGATGTAGGAACTTCAGAAGGAAATTCTCTCTGTTCTGGAACTAAAGTTGTTTGTATTCTTGTTTGTCCTTCAGCTCCTGGCCCAAGAAAGTCATTCTGTGGTGATGTATTACTACTATCGTTACCTAAAGGCACCGTATCTGTTGATTGAGTTCCAAATCTCAACTGCCCATTCGGTATAATACCAACTCTTGCACCATAAGATATTCTTGCTTTATTTTGAGTACTTAGAACTTGGTTGTTTGCTCTAGGATCTGAAGAACTCCAAGCACTTACTCTTGATGTTGATATGTCTGCTAATTTACCAGGATCATTATCCTTTAAAAAACGATAGCGAATCGCACTACCACTTATTGATCCATTAACATCTAAATTACCAAATAAAGTTCTATCAGTTCCTGCACGTTGATCTAATATGTTAGAAAGTATGGTAGATTCACCTAAAAATCTACTCAGAGTTTTATATATTGGTGTTTTCAAACGAGAAAAACTAAACCAATCATATCTTTCCATTCCTGCATTTTTTGATCCTTTAATTATCTCTAAATCGAGAGGATTGATACCAAGATTTTGAAGTGCAATATTTTTATTCTTAATATCAGATAATTCACTTTTAACATTTAAACCAAATATTTTAGGATTAGTGAGTGCCATTATTGCTCCTTATAATTAAGAGTAAGTTGAATATTTCCAGTATCTCCGCTATTTCCATCAAGTTTTTTTGCAGTTAGAAACGTAGCTTCAACATTTAAATTATCTGGAGTTATAACATTTCTATCCACTCCAAATATTTTAGTCATGTCTATTTCTTTTGTAGAATTTGCACCAACATAAAAAATATCTTTAGTAACGGCATTTCTTAATTTTTGTTGATTCTGGGTATCAACCTCTGATGAAGATAATCGTTTAACTGATAGAAAATTAGTAGGTGGTAATCCAGTAACATCAGCGTTACCAGAAGCATTATCTATGGTTCCTAGTGAACCATTTGTTATTCCTAATACGGGAGATGTAGTTGTCTGATTTTCTCCAATAGTTTCTTTGATTGATATATTATTTATTTTAGAATTATCTTTTAACTTTCCAACAAGGTAAAGTGGATAGGGATTAAATTTAAATAATTTAGACTTAACTCCACCTATTGCATTTGACGTTAAGGTAATTGGTCTTCCTTTTAAGATTATATTAGAAGTCACGCCAAGATCTCCACTTATTTTAATATATGAGAAAGACAAACCAGCAGTTGGACTACCTTCACTAGTATCAGTATAAGTTATCGGTTTTCTGCTATCAATTATACTTCCATCTGGTTTTGAAGTTGGTTCATATTTGATAACATTTGGTGGAACACCTGTAACAATATTATTAGTAGGATCGTTAGGATCCTCATAGACAACCTCTCCACCAACCCAATCAGTAATACCGCCTGTAAAAACTCCTTGTATTTTCAAATAATACCCTTGAGTGCTGTCTACTGCTCCAGTCTCTGGATTTACTCCATAAATTTGAGTAATTTGAGATCCAAGTGGGATAGGAGGGGATATCTCAAATGTTGCCAGTGAACACCTTCCACCAGCTGGTTCTGATACTGATGGAATTCTACTATCAATACCCATTCTAACTCTAGGACTTCGAGGAGCCCAACCCTCACCAGTTTCAAATCCATCTTCATTCATTGATGCATAAGTATGGGTGCTCTCCCCAAATAAAATTTCATCATTTGGCAAAATACTTGTTGTCATTCCAGACACTGCATCTGTGAGAGTACCACCAGTATTACTAGATCCTTGATAATATTTCCAAGGTAGATTTTCAGCATCCCATCCACTTAAAATATTTCCATTTACAGTTGGTTTTTTATCGGTAAGACCTATCATAAAATCTGCCCAGTGAGTTCCACCTCTGTAAGATGAAATGCCATCTTTAGGAATTGGATTTACAAATTGAACTTCAATTTTAGATCCATTTATAGGATATTTTGACGCAAAATGTACATCATAATTACTTAAACGAATTTCATGCAAATATTCACCAGTTCCAAATGAAATGATTTCTTTTCCTAAAGAGTTTGTATTAGGATTAATCTGACCGTAATCTATCACAGAATTATTTCCACCAATTTCTCTTGATTCACTCGTAGTAGGATAACCATCTAATCCTGGCCCCCATCCAGCTATTTTTGCAGACTCATATCTTGGCGGCCCTTGATATATTGTTCCTGTTAGAGGAGTATCAACATCAGTAATATATGCATTAAAAATAGATGGTGCGATTATTTTTGCTCCAATATCATTTTTGGTAAAATATGCATCACTTCCAACTGCAGTAATTTGATTTCCAGAATCAAAAGTTATTTTCATTTTTCTTCCGCTTTCACCAGTTTTAACACCAGCAGTAAATACATGACCGAAACCAGGACAAGCTTTACAAGTTTTTACTTTTACCTCTGATAAAGAGTCAGATGTCATATTTAACTTTGTAGGAAGTATTAATTTTCTATTTGCAATAGGAACACCTGTGCTATTAAATATAATATCTTTTGATCTAACACCTATTAATGCTGCCTCAGATGTTCTATTAATTTGTTTGGGTTGTAACCCACTGTTTGCTGAAAATTGTTCGCTAGTTCCTTCATCTCCACCATCAATATAATATGAAGCACCATACTTATACAAATACTGTGGTGTTCTAATATTTGTTGTATCCGAAATATTAATTGCGTATTTAAATCTAAAATATGAATCTTCCAGACAAGGTTGCCCTAACTGATTTTCAATGACAAGAGTATGAACAACTATCCATCTTGCATCACCGTGACCAGCAGGAATATAAGCGTAAAATCTTGCACCAATCGCACCATACCAACCAAATTCAATCTTCCACATCGTAACCTTTTCAGGTCTAATTGAGTAACCAGATGGGCCATTTCCATTTAAAGGATCCCCGTTAAATTTATCTCTTGCTATTTCGGTAGTCCAATAAACTTTACTATCAAATGGATCTCCACTAGGTATCTCTGGTTGAACTGTATCATAACTAGTTCCATTAATAGAGACAGATGTTGTTTCATCTGGATTTAATCCATTTCGTATTAAAACAGAGTCTGATAGGGGCACTGTGCTCCTACGAATAATAGATAACTGACCAGCATATATTTTAAACATGTACTGATCGGTTTTATTTGCTATCCCCCATTCATTAAACATGCCAGGAACTGGTTCTGTCGATGCTCTTGAACCAAAAGTAAATCCACTTATTCTTCCTGGCTGATATCTAAAAACTCTCCTTGATTGTATCGCAACAAATCTACGTAAATTAGTAAAATAACCTGGACTAGTATTACCAGAATTGAAAATGTTTCTTATTATCTCACCTGTTCCTACAGAACTACTACCTAATAATTCTTTTAAATATGAAAAAGAAATAAATTTCCCAGTTGCAGGATCTTTCAAGGAATTTCCTGAAGCAATATCTCTATAAGTATCAGTCCAAGTGTCTATCTTTGAAAAGGCATAATCAAAATTATCTATTCCTGGTATTTTTTTGTATGAGATTTCCACTGCACTTCCAGATCCTACTGGTGTAACATCAGAGGGATCTAAAAATCTACTTATCCAATCAGAAGAATAATTAGAACTTGCAAGTTTTACACTAAAAAGTTTATATAAATCGTTTCCATATCTAACGAAATTTAAATACTGTGAGTAAAGATTTGAATCATATAATCCTAACTTGGCAAATTTTGGCCCAAAAGGATATGAATGTGAGGGAGGGAATGATTCTATTGTAATTGCAGACTCCGTAGTTATTTCATCCACCTTTGTTAGAAAACGATTTCCATAAAATTTGTTAATTCTATTATCCCAACTACCAAAACTAGATCCAGATGAAAAACTAAAAGTTTCCCATTCATCAGAATTTAATCCATATGATGAAACGTTTGAAAATAAACTTAACTGTGTTTCTGCACGATCAATTCCAAGTAAAGTTGTACTAACTTCACTAGTCTCTTTGAATACTTCAGCAATTTTTAATACATTATCTGCCGTGATAGTTACTGCTTCCTGAACATTAAAAAACTCTACTTTTTCACTAGTACTACCTGAACCAACTACTACATTATTTGATAAAGTTATTCTATCATAATCCTTTGCAGTAACTTTTGTATTCGCAGGAATATCTCCAGCTAACACTTTATCACCAACACCAACTCTAGTGATATTAGATAATTTATCCTCTGCAAAATAAATATATTTTTTATCTCCACCCTGATCAGCAATAGTTCTTACCTCAACTGAGTTAGGAAAATTTGCTAAACTAACAATACCAGAGTTTACAGTTAAGACTTTTCCCTCTATCGGTAAAATTACTCCTGAAGTAGTAATAGGTATTGAAGTATTAGCAGTGCCTGTAAATGAATTACTAACTACAATATTAACATCTAAATTAACACCATAAGTTCCTGTTGCAACTCCAACTTTTCGGATTAATCTCCTTTTCGTTGAATCTGTCGGTATAGATGGAAATACAACTGAGGTTGCTCTTTTTTTAGAGGCATCAGCAAGAAAAAATTGATCGACTTCAGTTATGAGTGGATTTCCAAATTCATCAGTTAATACTTCACCATTTGCAATGTTATATAAAAACTGCTCGTCTGATGGTACTATGGATACTGGGCGTTTATCATGCCCAATCTTTATATCCTTTCCTCCATTCATAGATCACTGCTCCTCCCAAGTCACACTTGCATTAACTGTTCCTATAGCTGCATTTATATCAAATTGACCTTCTGAAGATGCCACAACGAATAAACTTTCCTCTATGTTTGTAAGTGGGAATGACAAATATTCTTTATTAAAGTCAAAATAAGATGATAAATCAAATTCTGCACCTGAAGCAGGTATGAATAAACTCGCAACAATTGTTCCTGTCTTTGGAATCGGTGCCCTTACTTGAGGACTTATCTTAATTGATGATAATGGATCTAAAGTAAAGTCACTATTTGTAGGATTCGAAGTTGTTGCTTTAGGAGTAGTCTGATTCTCATATAAGAAGGCAGATGTTTTTGATAATAAAATATTATCATTTGTTGAATTTTCTGCTCGGAAATAATATCCTGGTGTTCCAGTAGTTGCAGATCTTCTTTCAAGATATCCAAATACTGTTATTATCTTATTAGATGGATCATTTTCAAATCTACCTCTAAAGTACCCATAGACTCCAGTGCCTTCAGCTAAATAAGAATTATTTGAAACAATAACTAAAGATGATTTTCCTCGTTTTCCAATATTTTTTTCTACAGTTTCATTTAAACTTAGAGTATTAACATTAGCAGAACTTACGGAAGAATCTGTTTGGAAAATAGGTGACTTAAGTAAATCAACCTTTACTAAGGCAGTTGATCCAGTAGAAAGTCTAGTTGGATATACTTGAGTTCTATTTCTCACATCTTTACCTAAACTGCTTGTGATGAAATCTCTACATTTTAATCCAATTAAAGGTGTTGTTCTGTTTATTATAAGAGTTACATTTCCAGTTGGGATTGCAGCAAGAGGACTACTAAGGTAAAGATTAGTGCCATCAGCATATGTAATTTCGATGTTTTGATCTTGATCGTTTCCAGTAATTAGTTTTGAACCAACAAAGAACGAACTACTTGCAGAAATACCAGAACTTCCTCCAGGTGTAATAAAGGGTTCAGAAGCAGTTGAATTGGTAAAGTTAACATTTCCTGCACCACCACCAACAGACACAACTCTCTTAGATCCAAACACCTCAACTCCAGTTGGTGTTCCATGACTGAATAATTTTACAGTTCCTCTATCACCACCATCAATATAATAGGAAGCACCATACTTAACAATATGTTCTGATGGTGTACCATAACTGAATCCACCCTTAATTGTTCTCTTAGCATCTGAATATCCAAATTTAGTATTAGATAAAGCAGTGGAGTTTCCATTACCAGAACCACCACCATATACCATATATGTAATAGGTAAAGTTGCATTACCTAAAGATGATCCTTTCAACTGGTTAGATGCTCTTAAATGATGAACACGCACCCATCTGGCTTCACCAGATCCAACTGGAACATATGCTAAGAATAAAGCACCAACAGCACCATACCATGAGAACTCAATCTTATACATGGTAACTTTATCAAATTCTAGATTCCAAATACTTGTATCAGTTTGTAGTGTATTTGTTGTTGGATCTATAACGTTTGATCCTGCACGATTATCTGCAGTAACATCACTGAATAGTAAATTATCAGTCGCATTATCTAAACGATCACCACTAAATCTAGATCTTGGAACACGATATTCATACACGTTCCAGAAATCTTTTTTCACATTTTGATTTATCCAATGTTTATAAAAATCATTAACCCGACTAATTTGCTGTTCGAGAGTGGCAGTAGCAGTGGCTGCTAAAGTTGTATCAATGTAACCCTCTGGATTATTACCATCTTTATCTTTATACATGTAAGGGAACATTCCAGATCTCTTAGTTGTGGTATAGATAGTCGTATTTGGTATCACATTACTAGCAACTGGTCTTACAAATGGAACTGGAGTTGTAAGTGAGTGTCCTGATTCTGTACTGTTGGTCAGTGGTATACCTTTACTATGATCCGTAAATGCAGGTCTGTAACTATCTGTGATTGGATCACTTATTTGTTTTAGTCCTACAGTTGTAATTCCAGTTGAATATGTATATTCAATACTATTGACTTTGTAAATTCTTCCGTCTATCAACCCACCAGTTGGCCCACCAAGTGGGTTTGTATTTGACCCCTTACTGTATGAAACATATTGACTAGTGCTTAAACCAAGAACAACACCACCAGAATGATAGAAAGTTTCAACAGTTGAGATACCTACGTTAATCGTGAATGAAGTTGTAGTTCCTACTTGTAGAATATTGTATCCGAAAGTTCTGTCTGGATATTTTTTCAGACCATTTCCCTGAATCGTTGACTGTTTATTTCCCGAAGCATCTATGAAACTAAACTCACAAGTCATTCCAATTCCACTTAGATGAACATATTTACCAACAGAATAATTATGTGGATCATGACAAGTGACTGTCATAATACCACTGTTAATATTATAGTCTGCACTAAAAATACTTACACCCATTCCAGTGCTTTTTGCAAATGTTAAAGCACCGTCAACTGTTGATGTAATATCAACTTTTATCTCATCTTGAAGTAATGATGGATCATACATTGCAGCGTGAGTCATCATTAGGTTATCACGATAGATAACCATACTTCCAAGACCTACATTTGGTTCACCATTAGGAGTTGAATCATGAGTGCCACTATAAGTTGCTCCACCAAATCCAGCTGGTTTATTTTTTTTATCATCGGGACTTTCATTTGGTCTTGGTGCTAAGGCATCTAAAGGATTAGTTGAACCAAAATCTGATGTTTGACTCTCACTTCCAACGCTTGAAAATTTAAGTGGATTATTAAATAAAAGTGATTGTGTTCTTCTTACTACACAGAAATTATCTCCCTGTCCATTATTTCTTGTCTCCCAATAATACCCATCAAAATTATCAAATATTCCATACTTACGAATTGCTGGATTAAATACTGTGCTTCCAATATCTTCAGTGTCATTTGTAGCACTAGTATCAGTTGTTGATGGGTTCATCACAGTGGTTTTCACACCAAAAGTAGCAGCAGAAACACGACCTGGTTGATATCTAAAAAATCTTTTTGAGGTGAGAATGGCAAATTTATCAACAGGTGCTTCAAGTAAAGCACCAGCTTCCTCTGGAATATGAGTTAAACCATGACCCATGTTTGCTCCCACACCATCATAATATCCAGTGGGAGTTACCTCTTCAAATATATCTGGTTCAGAGGCCCACTCTGTTGGGTTTACATCATAAGTATTAACATCTGCAAATATACCAAGTGCAACTTCCGATCTAGGTATTCCTAAAAGTGAAAGTGCAACTTCAGATTGAACTTTATTCTGTTCTGCAACAGGTATTGTTGACTGATCACTTGCAATAACAACGGGAACAGATTTTTCAGATTTTTGTTGACCAGGAGGGAC
>MDTG01018549.1_pt1 | contig 14378 bp, 8 predicted proteins | sample 811421 | NCBI WGS metagenome assembly MDTG01 (sample SAMN05326645, study PRJNA326480) | marine metagenome | isolation source: seawater | place: Pacific Ocean: South East | collected 2011
AACGTCAATCAGCCCAAGGGCAACTTCGACGGTCCTACCCGCGTTTCGCAGCTTGATGCCAACGATCAACTGATCTCGGTAGACCAGTACCGTAACCTGATTCTGACCTACGCCGACGGTGCAACGCTGCGCCTCAAAGATGTCGCCACGATCGTCGACGGTGCCGAGAACCAGCGTTTGGCGGCGTGGGCCAACCTGAACAAGACCATTCTGCTCAACGTGCAACGCCAGCCCGGCGCTAACGTGATTGATGTGGTCGACCGTATTCAGAAACTGCTGCCCAACCTCACCGAAGGGTTGCCGGCCAGTGTCGATGTGCAGGTGCTGACTGACCGTACGCAAACCATCCGCGCAGCTGTTACCGACGTTCAACACGAGATGTTCCTGGCCATCATGTTGGTGGTGCTGGTTACATTCCTGTTCCTGCGCAAATTGTCGGCCACCATTATTCCGTCGATAGTGGTGCCGCTGTCGCTGATCGGCAGTTTTGGCGTGATGTACCTGGCCGGTTTCACCATCAACAACCTGACGCTGATGGCGCTGACCATTGCCACGGGTTTCGTGGTTGATGACGCCATCGTCATGCTCGAGAACATTGCCCGTCACCTGGAGGCGGGTGAGACGCCGCTGAATGCTGCGCTGAAAGGGGCCAAGCAAATTGGTTTTACCCTGATATCGCTGACCATCTCGCTGATTGCGGTGCTGATCCCGCTGCTGTTCATGGCCGATGTAGTCGGGCGTTTGTTCCGGGAATTTGCCATTACCCTGGCGGTGGCCATTCTTATCTCGCTGGTGATCTCGCTGACGCTGACGCCGATGATGTGCGCGCGCCTGCTCAAACATGAGCCAGAGGAGAAGCAGGGGCGTTTCTACAAGGCCAGCGGCCAGTTCATCGACACGCTTATTGCGCATTACGGGCGTGGCCTGCAATGGGTGCTCAAGCATCAGGCGCTTACGTTGCTGGTGGCGATTGGCACGCTGGTGTTGACCGTGCTGTTGTATCTGGCAGTGCCGAAAGGTTTCTTCCCAGTACAGGACACGGGCGTTATCCAGGGAATTTCCGAGGCGCCGCAAGCGGTTTCATTCAGCGCCATGAGTGAACGTCAACAGCGTTTAGCTGCGGTGATTCTGGAAGATCCGGCGGTCAGCAGCTTGTCTTCTTACATTGGTGTGGACGGTGACAACCCGACGCTGAACAGCGGTCGCATGTTGATCAACCTGAAACCGCACGGCGAGCGCGATCTCACAGCCAGCCAAGTCATCAACCGCCTGCGTCCCGAGCTTGCGAAAGTGCCGGGCATTGAGCTGTATCTGCAGCCGGTGCAGGATCTGACCATCGAAGATCGCATCAGCCGTACGCAGTATCAGTTCAGCATGGAGTCTCCGGATCTGGCCCTGCTTGAAGAGTGGGTGCCGAAACTGGTGAGCGCGCTGCGCGAACAGCCTGAGTTGGCAGATGTTGCCAGTGACCTGCAAAACCGTGGCCTGCAAGTCTACGTCGACATCGACCGCGATATAGCCGGACGCCTCGGCGTCAGCGTGGCCGACATCGACGATGCTCTCTACGACGCCTTCGGCCAGCGCCAGATCTCGACCATCTATACCCAGGCCAGCCAATACCGCGTGGTGCTCGAAAGTGCCAACGCCGGCAGTATCGGCCCAGCCGCGTTGCGCGAGATTCATGTGGCGACGAGCGATGGCCAGCAAATTCCGCTGTCATCGCTGGCGCACATCGAGCAGCGCGCCACCAGCCTGCTGATTAACCACATCGGCCAATTCCCGGCGGCCACTCTGTCGTTCAACCTGGCTGAAGGCGTTGCCCTTGGCGATGCGGTGAAAGTAATCGAACAGGTGAAAGCTGATATTGGTGTCCCGGCTGGCGTGCAGATCGAGTTTCAGGGCGCTGCGCAGGCCTTTCAGGCGTCGCTTTCGAGCACCTTGCTGCTGATTCTGGCGGCCGTGGTAACCATGTACATCGTGCTCGGCGTGCTCTACGAGAGTTACATCCACCCGATCACGATTCTCTCGACATTGCCATCGGCCGGCGTGGGCGCTTTGTTGGCGCTGTTGTTAACCGGCAATGACCTGGGCCTTATTGCGATTATCGGCATCATTTTGCTGATCGGTATCGTCAAGAAGAACGCGATCATGATGATCGACTTCGCCCTCGATGCTGAGCGCAATCAGGGCATGGGGCCGGAGGAGGCGATCTATCAAGCCGCCTTGCTGCGTTTCCGGCCGATTCTGATGACAACCTTGGCGGCGCTGTTTGGTGCTGTTCCGCTGATGTTGGCCACCGGCTCCGGTGCAGAACTGCGTCAGCCACTCGGGTTGGTGATGGTTGGCGGCTTGCTGCTGAGCCAGATACTGACGCTGTTTACCACACCGGTTATTTACCTGTACTTCGACCGGATGGCCAGACGCTTTACCGGTCGTAGCGCTGCCGGAGCGCCGGCTGCACTATGAATCTATCGGCCCCGTTCATTCGCCGCCCCGTGGCGACCATGTTGCTCAGCCTGGCAATCATCCTGCTCGGCGGCGTCTGCTATGGCCTGTTGGCCGTAGCGCCACTACCGGACATGGATTTCCCGGTAATTACCGTCGATGCCACATTGCCAGGCGCCAGCCCGCAAATCATGGCATCAACCGTGGCCACACCACTTGAGCGTTCGCTGGGCACGATTGCCGGCATCAGCCAGATGAACAGCCGCAGCAGCCAGGGCAGCACGCGGATCATGATTCAGTTCGATCTGGGCCGCGACATCAACGCCGCGGCGCGTGAAGTGCAGGCGGCAATCAATGCTGCGCGAGACCTCTTGCCAAGCGGGATGCGCAGCATGCCGACGTACCGCAAGATCAATCCGTCGCAAGCGCCGATCATGGTTTTGGCGTTATCGTCGGATGTGCTCAGCAAAGGCCAGTTGTATGACGTAGCGTCCACCGTGATCGCGCAAAAGCTCGCGCAGGTTATCGGCGTGGGTGAAGTGCAGATTGGCGGCAGCTCCTTGCCGGCAGTGCGGGTATCACTGGAGCCACGCCTGCTCGATCAGTACGGCCTGGCACTGGATGATGTGCGCACTGCAATCACCAGCGCCAACGCCAAACGGCCCAAAGGCTCGGTTGAAGATGCGGACAAGCACTGGCAGATCAAAGCCAGCGATCAGCTCGAAAAGGCTGCTGATTACGTGCCAACCATTATCCGTTATCAAGACGGTGCGGCAGTGCGTTTGGGTGACGTTGCGACCATCAAGGATGACGTCGAAGATCGCTACAACAGCGGCTTTTACAATGATCAAAGCGCGGTGTTGCTGGTGGTCAATCGCCAGACGGGCGCCAACATCATCGAAACCATCGAAGGCATTCGCAGTGAATTACCCGGCTTGCGCGCAATCATACCGGCCAGCGTTGATCTGCAGGTCGCGATGGACCGCTCGCCAGTAATCCGCGCCACCTTGCATGAGGCTGAACGCACGCTGCTGATCGCCGTGGCGCTGGTTATCATGGTGGTTTACTGCTTCCTCGGGCGGTGGCGCGCGTCGCTGATTCCGGCGCTGGCAGTACCGGTTTCACTGGTCGGCACATTTGCCGCCATGTACCTGCTTGGCTTCTCGTTGAACAACCTGTCGTTGATGGCGCTGATTCTGGCCACGGGGCTGGTGGTGGATGACGCCATCGTGGTGCTGGAGAATATTTCCCGGCATATCGAAGCGGGCGAAAAGCCAATGGCCGCAGCGTTCAAGGGCGCGCGTGAAGTCGGCTTCACCTTGCTGTCGATGAACCTGTCGCTGGTCGCGGTGTTCATTTCGATTTTGTTCATGGGCGGTCTGGTCGAGAGCCTGTTCCGCGAGTTCTCGATCACGCTGGCGGTGGCGATTGTCATCTCCCTGATCGTCTCGCTGACACTGACGCCAATGCTCTGTGCCCGTTGGCTACGCGCCGAGGACACCGAGCCGAACAACGGCCCGTTGCAACGTATGCTCGAGCGCTTCGGCGCTTGGATATTGGCCATTTATCAGCGCAGTCTCGACTGGGCGCTTCGCCATTCGCTGCTGATGCTGTTCAGTTTGTTTGCCACCATCGCCCTGAATATTTTCCTGTTTGTCAGCGTGCCGAAAACATTTCTGCCGCAGCAGGATACCGGTCAGTTAATCGGCTTTATCCGCGGTGATGACGGCCTGTCGTTTCAGGTCATGCAGCCGAAGATGGAGGTTTATCGCCGGGCCATTCTCAAAGACCCGGCAGTCGACAGCGTTGCGGGTTTTATCGGTGGTTCGGGTGGCATCAACAACGCCTTTATCATCGTGCGCCTGAAACCGGTAAAAGAGCGCAAGATCTCCTCGCAAGCGGTGATTAACCGGCTGCGCAAGGATGTGCCGAAAATTGCCGGTGGCCGCCTGTTCCTGATGCCGGATCAGGATTTGCAGATTGGCGGGCGTCAGGGCCGTAGCTCGGATAACGAGTACATGCTGCTCTCTGGTGATCTGGAGCAACTGCGTACCTGGATGCCAAAAGTGCGTGATTCCTTGCGTGCCTTGCCCGAACTGACCGACATCGACGCCAAAGAGAATGAGGGTGCGCAGCAGATTCGTCTGGTGGTGGATCGCGACATGGCAAAACGCCTTGGCATCGACATGAGCCTGATTACCAGCGTTCTGAACAACTCGTTCAGCCAACGCCAGGTTTCGACCATCTACGACAGCCTCAATCAGTACAGCGTGGTGATGGAAGTCAAACCGCAATATGCCCAGCACCCCGAAGCACTGGATCAGGTCAAGTTGATAACCAGTGACGGCCAGCGGGTTCCGCTTTCGGCGGTAGCCCGTTGGGAGCGCAGCCTGGAGGAAGATCGGGTAAACCATCAAGGTCAGTTCGCCTCGGAGAACATCGGTTTCTCGCTCGCGGAAGGCGTGACGCTTGAGCAGGCAACAGTTGCGATAGACAGAGCCGTCTCGCGGCTGAACTTGCCGACGGAAGTACAAGGCATGCTTAGCGGTACGGGCGCGGCGTTTCAGGAGACGCAGAAGAATCAGCCGCTGATGATTCTGTTGGCGCTGGGCGTGGTCTATATCATTCTCGGCGTGCTCTACGAGAGCTACGTGCATCCATTGACCATCCTTTCGACGTTGCCGTCGGCGGGAGTCGGCGCACTGTTGGCACTGGAGTTGCTGAATACCGAATTCAGCCTGATTTCGCTGTTAGGCCTGTTCCTGCTGATTGGTGTGGTCAAGAAGAACGCGATTCTTATGATCGACATGGCGCTGCAACTGGAGCGTCAGAACAACCTGAGCCCTTACGAGTCGATCCGCCGCGCCTGTTTGCTGCGCTTTCGGCCAATCATGATGACCACGCTCGCGGCGATTCTCGGCGCTTTACCGCTGGTAATGAGCAGCGCCGAAGGTTCCGAATTGCGCAAGCCGCTCGGGATTACCATCGTCGGTGGCCTGATTCTCAGCCAACTGCTGACGCTGTACACCACGCCGGTCGTATACCTTTATTTTGATCGTCTGCGTCACCGGGTTAACCGCTGGCGGGGCGTGAAGACAGATGCTGCCTTGGAAACACCACTATGAGCCTGTTGCTGAACACTTGCCCCGCATTGCCGCGCGCCCTGAGCTTACTCGCACTGAGCCTTGCATTGAGTGCGTGCGCCATTGGTCCGGACTATGAGCGCCCGGAAATCAACACGCCTGCTCAGTTCAAGCAAGCCGTTGGCTGGAAAGCCGCAACGCCGAGCGATGCCTACAGTCGTGGTGAGTGGTGGCAGATCTATGCTGATGCAGAACTGAATGAGTTGGTGGGTCGGCTGAACGTGTCGAACCAGAATTTGGCGGCCTCAGAGGCGCAATATCGTCAGGCCCAGGCTTTGGTGCGCGGAGCGCGTGCCTCGTTCTACCCAACCATTGGCGCCGGCGTTGGGCTTACGCGTGCGGGGCAGGGCGGCGGCGACAGCGCGCTGAGCACATCCGACGGCATCAGTGTCAGCGGCGGCAATGCTGCCACCATTTCGAAAACCCATAGCGCCACCTTGAATGCTGCCTGGGAACTGGATATCTGGGGCAAGCTGCGCCGCCAACTGGAGTCGAGCAAGGCTGGTTTTGAAGCCAGCGCCGCCGATTTGGCCGCGCTCAAACTCAGCCTGCAAGCCGAACTAGTACAAACCTACCTGCAAATGCGGGTACTGGATGAACAGCAACGTTTACTTGATCAGACCGTGAGCGCTTATGCCCGCGCGCTCAAGCTCACGCAAAACCAGTACAACGCCGGGATTGTGCCGAAATCAGATGTCAGCCAGGCATTGACCCAGCTGAAAAGCACCGAGGCGCAAGCCATCGACTTGAAGTGGCAGCGTGCCCAGCTTGAGCATGCTATTGCGGTGTTGGTCGGCGTTACCCCGAGCGAGTTGAGCATTGCCAGCCGTGAGAATGCGGTGCCGCAATTGCCGATGGTGCCAACAGTGATGCCGTCACAGCTGCTTGAGCGCCGCCCGGATGTAGCAGCTTCTGAACGCCGGGTCATGTCGGCCAATGCCGATATTGGCGTTGCCGAAGCGGCGTGGTTTCCTGATCTGACGATCTCGGGATCTGGCGGTTATCGCAGCAGCAGCTATGCCGACTGGTTCACCATGCCCAACCGCTTCTGGTCGATTGGGCCGCAACTGGCGGTAACCTTGTTTGATGCCGGCGCACGCAGCGCCGAGGTCGATCGCAGTGAGGCGGTGTATGACCAGACTGTGGCGCAATACCGGCAAACCGTACTCGATAGTTTCCGCGAAGTTGAAGACTATCTGGTGCAACTGCGGGTGATGGAACAAGAGTCGGTGGTGCAGCAGCAAGCGCTCGATGCGGCGCGTCATGCACTGCGTTCGCTGGAAAACCAGTACAAGGCCGGCACCGTTGATTACAACAGCGTTGTTACTGTTCAGGCCACGGCGCTGAACAACGAGCGTAACAACCTGACCTTGCTGGGCAGCCGCCTGACTGCCAGCGTACAGTTGATCGCAGCCCTAGGCGGTGGCTGGCAGGTTGAGCAATTGCAAGCAGAACAGAAGGCGGAGGAGTAACCCTCAGCTCATGCCCGCGTCTGATTAGCCATTGGGACAGTGTCTGTAGCGACTTGTTAATGGCCGCCCGACTTAATGACGGCCCATTTCGACGATTTCTGGATAGTCGGTCGTAAGCGCTCTGTGGTTTCGGGCTATACCGATCACAGTGAGCACTTACATATTCTGAGTGTGCAGCGGCCGTGCTCACGCCAGGCTGCTGCGTTGGAGTTGTCATGAGCAGAGTCGCTATTGTCACCGGTGCTTCGCGCGGCATCGGTGCGGCTATCGCCAAACGTCTTGCCGCCGATGGCATGAGCGTAATCGTCAATTACGCCTCGAACCCTGAGGCAGCAGAATCTGTTGTCAGTGAAATTCGCAGCGTGGGTGGCCATGCTTATCCGGTGCTGGCCGATGTCAGTGATAGCGCCGCGGTGGAGGCGCTATTCGATCAGGCGCAAGAGGTTTATGGGGCGGTGGATGTGCTGGTCAATAACGCCGGGATCATTCAGCCCGGCAATGTAGCGCTCGGCGAAACCGACGACGCATTGTATCAGCGGATTTTCGCGATCAATACCAAAGGCACATTCAACACCCTGCGTCTGGCAGCCAAGCGTATGCGTGATGGTGGCCGTATCGTTAATTTCTCGACCAGCGTGGTCGGCTTGGCGCTGCCTGGCTACTCGGTCTATGCCGCTTCAAAGGCGGCAGTTGAGGCCTTCACGCAGATACTTGCCAAGGAGCTGCGCGGGCGCAACATTTGCGTCAATGCAATCGCCCCGGGGCCGACCGCCACCGAGTTGTTCTTCGATGGCAAGAGCGATGAGCAGATTGCCGCACTAACGGCGCAATCGCCGCTTGAGCGGCTGGGCAGTCCTGATGACATCGCCAATGCAGTCGCATTTCTGGTGAGCGATGAAGGGCGCTGGATCAACGGCCAAACTGTGCGGGTAAATGGCGGGATTGTGTAAGCGGCTCAAACTGCGGTTTTGTCGCGCAGATTACGGCGTCGATTGAAGCCCTTTTTGACCTGTAGCGCCAACACGATACCGACACACACGGAGGCGAGGGGCAGGGTGGTTGTCAGTGTCAGGGTTGGGAATACCAACAGTATCTGCGAATCATTGCCGCCGATCATCATCGAGGCACTCGCGCCCATGATGATTCCCGCGAGCAGGTACTGGCCGCCACGCCCCGGATTCAGGGCCTGATAATCGAAGGTTTTACGGTAAAGGGTGAAGCTGAACATGCCCAGCAGCATGATGCCGAAAACCCCGATTCGCAGCATGCTGATCGGCCATGTGCCCTGGCTCCAGATGCCATGGGCAATGTCGTAGAACAATAGACTAGGCGCCCATTGCGGCTCGAAGGTAAACAGGCTGCTGGTGAGTAAGCCAAGCAGGATGCTCAGGCCGACAAAGTGTTTTTCGCGCTGATAGCGAATCAAAATGCTCAAACTGGCCACGACTAACGCGAACGCCAAAAGGTAATTAGTCGCGGTCGGTGAGGGCATTTGCGCCATCTTCTCTGCGGGGAACTGGCTCAACGTACGCCATAGAACAATGCCAATCACCCAGCCGATGATGGTCATGATCTTGCTGATATCGCCACGCGCCAGCTTGGTCAATGTGCCGACGCTACAACCGTCGTTGAGCACTGAGCTGATACCAAACAGCAGGCCACCGATAATCAGCAGATACAACGGCGTGACCGGCTGGTAGTAAGGCTGCGACACGTTGAGCAGATGGAACAACGGGGTCAGCAGCAAACCGAACAAACCACAGGTAATCAAGGCGACGAACAGCGTGGGCCGGCGATACAGCAGCATGGTGATAGCTGCGACCAGGCATAAACCCATGCGTTGTGAGATCCAGCCGATAAGGAAGGCCAGGGTCAGGGGGATAAGCACAATAAACCTCGGCGTTCTGGCGGCTATCTGATTTAGGTGACTCATTGGACTAGGCCGCGGCTCGGCCGTTACAAAACCGGCCAAGCATGAGCAGTTTCAATCGATAACTGCCGAGGTAAAACCCAACTAAAGGTGGTAATTTTTCGCGCAAAACGCCAGTTTCAACCGGTGATGACCCCAAACTGGGCGCTTGCGAAGCTTTAGGCGATAATCAGGAAGCGTCCTGCAGGTCCGCGTCGCCACAGAACATTTGTATACGCGAACGTAACCAGCGCTCAGCCGGATCGTTGTCCTGCGCGCCCCGCCAAGCCATGTGCAATTCTATTGTGCGCGTTTTGAACGGCAGGTCTTCAGTGCGCAAACCACCTTGGGCCGTCAAGACATCTGCGGTGTAGTCGGGCACGGTGGCGACGATGTCTGTACCGCTGAGTAACTCGCCCAGTGCGTTGAACTGCGGCACGGCCAATACCACGCTACGTTTGCGATCGAGCGCTTCAAGGTCCGGATCGATAAAGCCGATGGTGTCACCTGCATACGACACCATCGCCTGTGGGCGGGCGCAAAACTCATCCAGGCTCAAACGGCCAGGCGCTGAATCGGCGCGCAGCAATTTGGCCTTGGTAACCCGCAGCACTTTGCGTTTGGCATTGGCCGGTAATTCATCGGTGTAACTCACGCCAACCGAGATTTCGCCTGAACTGAGCAGGCCCGGCATCAACAAGTGATTGGTCCTGCGAATCACCAGCACTACGCCCGGCGCTTCGGCGCGCAAGCGTTTGATCAGCGGCGGCATCAGCGCGAATTCGACATCATCGGACAGGCCAATGCGAAACACTGCATTACTGGTGGCGGGGTCGAAGTCGGCGGCGCGGCTTACCGCAGTCGAGATTGAATCGAGGGCCGGCGAGAGCAGCGCAAAGATTTCCTGAGCACGCGCCGTGGGCTCCATGCTGCGACCCGTACGCACAAATAACGGGTCATCGAACAGCCCACGCAACCGCCCAAGTGCCGCACTGATTGCGGGCTGGCCAAGAAAGAGTTTTTCAGCGGCTCGGGTTACGCTGCGCTCATGCATCAGCGTTTCGAAAACAATTAGCAGGTTGAGGTCGACACGGCGTAAGTCGTTGCGATTCATCCAAAATCCATTGGTCAGGGCTGCATGCCAATTATTATAACTGCAGGCTAATGCGCAGGGCGTTGTATCGACAAGCCTAGCAGGCCGATTGTGCAACAAGAGGTTTGCAAAGAACTGCGAGCAAGCCGGTTATTTCTATTGCCAGCACAGCAGACGCAACGGCACTGCATTGCACGAAAGTACTTCGCTCAGTTGGCCTGTTGAGCGCAGAGTTGCCCCTCGATGGAGTGATACGATTGGGTAAGACGCTTGCGAGGAATTTGCGGCGCCGTGGTTATAAGTTGTTTGATGCAACCAGTGCGCGCCCATCGGCTTCGCTACAGCGCACGTCCTAGAGGCGTTACATGCAGAAAGCACTGGGCTTTGGCAAGTAGCCTGCGCAGAAATATATCCGCTGTTTCAGGGCCTTAAGGCGTTGTAAGCAATCATCAGCCTGCTAGACTGGCCCGGTATTTGTAATCTTTCGAGGACCCTCATGATTAAAAAATGCTTGTTCCCAGCAGCCGGTTACGGCACTCGCTTTCTACCTGCAACCAAGGCTATGCCTAAAGAGATGTTGCCGATAGTGAACAAGCCTCTCATCCAGTACGGCGTCGAAGAAGCGCTGGATGCAGGTCTCTCGCAAATTTCGATGGTGACGGGTCGCGGCAAGCGCGCACTGGAAGATCACTTCGACATCAGTTACGAGTTGGAACAGCAAATTCGTGACACAGATAAAGAAAAATACCTGGTAGGCATTCGTCGCCTGATCGATGAGTGCACGTTCTCGTACACCCGTCAGGTTGAAATGAAAGGCCTCGGCCACGCCATTTTGTCTGGCCGCCCGTTGATTGGTGATGAGCCATTTGCCGTGGTGCTGGCCGATGACTTGTGCATCAACACCGAAGGCGACGGCGTATTGACCCAGATGGTCAAACTGTACAACCAATTCCGCTGCTCCATCGTAGCGATTCAGGAAGTGCCGGAAGATGAAGTACACAAGTACGGCGTAATCTCTGGCGAGATGATTCGCGATGATATTTTCCGGGTTAACTCGATGGTCGAGAAACCCAAGAAGGAAGATGCACCGTCTAATCTGGCGATCATCGGCCGCTACATCCTTACTCCGGACATCTTCAAGTTGATCGAAGACACCGAGCCGGGCAAGGGCGGCGAAATCCAGATTACTGACGCCTTGATGAAGCAGGCGCAGGAAGGTTGTGTACTGGCGTACAAGTTCAAAGGTAAGCGCTTTGACTGCGGCGGCGCCGAAGGCTACATCGAAGCAACCAACTTCTGTTTCGAGAATCTGTACAAAGCTGGCAAGAGCGTTTGAATACAGCGAAATAGCGTTAGCTCAAAAGGCCATTTCATAAACGAAATGGCCTTTTTTGTATGGTTTGTCCCGTCTTAATGAGCGTGTTGAGTGTGATCTGCTTCGTCGTGGCTATCCATGCCATGCTCACTCATCGCTTTGACTCGTTCTTTTTGCACAGGGCTCAAAACACGCTGCCACGTTTCATCAAAGTGCTGCCAGGCGGACTCTCCCGCGCTATTCACTTGCGCTTTATTCTGACTGCGCAGGGCTGTCCGTACTTCTTCAGCAGAGCGGGCGCAGGCCTGCTTGATTGCATCTTCTTGCTCGCTTTCAACGTCTGCAATCCAGAGCGTACCGTTCACTGCCTCGCAGCCACCTTCCGTTGCCAGGTTCAAGCCACGCGCAGCTTCTACAGATGCGCCTTGCCAGTATGATTCGGGTAAGCCCAGCTTAATGTAGGCAAGGCTGCGGTTGACGCTGGCAAATACACCATCCGGATTAGGCAGAGTTACCCAGGCGTGGACCATGGCCAGGCGGCCGCGATTATCGCCTTTGGATCGATAATTCTTGTCGATCCAGCGATCGGCCAGCCAGCCAATAAAAGGGCGCTCCTCGGTAGCGGCATCGATTGCACGAATAAAGTCGTGCACGTGCCAGTGGTCCTGGTTTCCGGCAAACCCTTCGGGCAGGGGCTCACCGTCTCCGATTCGCACAACAAATGCGACACCTGTCAGTACCTTATTGCCGTTGATGTCTGTGTACATGAGGTTATTCGGTTGGCTGAAATCGAGTTGATCGCCCGACACGTAATCAGGGGCGGGGCCTGAGTAGTGGTAACCCATAAGTGGGGCATCATCACCAAAGACCTTCCAGCCTTCGCGCTCGGCGACAGAGAAGTCCCGGTACTTGTCTGCAGCCGCGCGGACCACGGCAAGCTGGCTCTCAACCGTTTGCGGCTGATTGGCGAACACCAAGGGTTCACGCGGGGTTTGCGGTGCTGAGGTGCAGCCCGTAAGAACTGCTGAGAGGGATAGGAAAAGCAATGCACGCATATTAGGTGTACCTACTTAGAGCAATAAACGTTTAGCTCGCGCAGGCTACGATCTGACTGCCAGTCATTATAAGTTCAAAGCCATTGCGCTTGTTTACAGGTAGAACCGCTCATCTTTTGTTAGTTCAATTGCTGAACAGCCAGTAACGTGTCTGGACCGCTGCACGCCGTTTAACGCGGCCTGTAAATGATTCGATCACTTAATATGTTGCTCAATACCCAGCATAGGTTAGCGCGTGTTAGCAGGGTGATCTGGGTTATGCTAACGCCTTTATCAGGGAGATAATCATGTCTTACGATTTTGACCTATTTGTGATCGGTGCAGGTTCCGGTGGCGTCCGTGCTGCCCGTTTTGCTGCAGGTTATGGTGCGCGCGTAGCGGTAGCTGAAAGCCGTTATCTGGGCGGTACTTGCGTGAATGTGGGCTGTGTGCCGAAAAAGCTGCTGGTGTACGGCGCGCATTTTTCCGAAGAATTCGAGCAGGCCGGTAACTTTGGCTGGACGCTTGAACCGGCCCAATTTGACTGGCCGACGCTCATCCGCAACAAAAATCGTGAGATCACGCGGCTCAATGGTATTTATCGCAACTTGCTGATCAACAGCGGCGTAACGCTGCTCGAAGGCCATGCAAAGATGCTCGATGACCATACCGTCGAGATCGATGGCACGCGTATTACTGCGGCCAATATTCTTATCGCCACCGGCGGCTGGCCGGTTATTCCGGATATTCCGGGGCGCGAGCACGCGATCGGCTCCAACGAGGTGTTCTTTCTCGAGCAACTGCCCAAGCGGGTAATTGTCGTGGGCGGCGGCTACATTGCGGTCGAATTCGCCTCTATCTTCAATGGCCTCGGCGCCCAGACGACCCAGTTGTATCGCAGTGAACTGTTCCTGCGTGGTTTTGACGGGGCAGTGCGTGAACACCTCAAAGATGAGCTGCTCAAAAGCGGTATCGACCTGCGCTTCAACAGCGACATCAGCCGTATCGACAAGCAAGCCGATGGCAGTTTATTGGCCACGTTGAAAGACGGCAGCACGCTTGTAGCTGATTGCGTGTTCTACGCCACAGGGCGTCGTCCGATGCTGGATAACCTGGGCTTGGAAAACACCTCGGTGACACTCGATTCACGGGGCCATATCAAGGTCGATGAACACTACCGTACCGAGGCCAAGTCGGTTTTCGCGATTGGCGATGTGATTGGTCGTGTCCAGCTCACGCCGGTAGCGCTGGCTGAAGGCATGGCGGTTGCGCGTCAGCTGTTCAAGGCGAACGAGTATCGCGAAGTCGATTATCAGATGATCCCGACTGCGGTTTTCAGCTTGCCCAACATTGGTACCGTGGGCATGAGCGAAGAACAAGCGCGCGAAGCAGGGCACACACTCAAGGTTTACGAGAGCCGTTTCCGGCCAATGAAACTGACCCTTGGTGAATCGCAAGAACGCACCCTGATGAAACTGGTGGTCGACGCAGAAACTGATCGTGTACTGGGTTGCCACATGGTCGGGCCCGATGCGGGTGAGATCATTCAGGGCCTGGCGGTTGCGATTAAAGCCGGCGCGACCAAAGCTATTTTCGATGACACCATTGGCGTGCATCCGACTGCCGCTGAAGAGTTTGTCACCATGCGTACCCCTGTCGATCGCTGAGGGGCGTATGGCGCAACTGTTCTACTTCGCCGACCTGTTCGGCGTAGCGGTATTCGCTATCACTGGCGCACTGATGGCAGGTCGCAAGTCCATGGATCTGTTTGGTGTGCTGGTGATTGCGATCATTACGGCATTGGGTGGCGGCACGCTGCGTGATGTGATTCTCGGCAACCATCCGGTCAGCTGGATTCGCGATGACACCTATATTCTGATCGCCAGTTTTGCCGCATTAGGCACCGTGGCCTGGGTGCGCATGACGCAGCCGATCCACGAAAAAGGCCTGTTGATCGCCGACGCCTT
>MDTG01066699.1_pt1 | contig 14378 bp, 13 predicted proteins | sample 811421 | NCBI WGS metagenome assembly MDTG01 (sample SAMN05326645, study PRJNA326480) | marine metagenome | isolation source: seawater | place: Pacific Ocean: South East | collected 2011
AATCAAAGCAGTATTTTCTAAAGTAAAACCAATTCCAGCAGCAGCCCAACCAGAATACGAGTTTAGCATTGAGATTACTACGGGCATATCTGCACCCCCAATAGGAATAATAATTAAAAAACCAATTAAAAAAGACACACCAATCAAAATCCAAAACAGATTAGAAGATTGAGTAGAACACAAATAAAAAGTTATTATTACAATTGATATTAATATTATTGCATTTAATAAATGTTGTCCTTTAAAAGTAATAGGTGCTCCTGACATTATTCCTTGCAGTTTTAAAAAAGCTATAATTGAACCTGAAAAAGTAATTGCACCGACTGCTGCTCCAATGGCCATTTCAATTAAACTTGCAAGTTTAATATTTCCTGGTGTTCCAAGATTAAAAGCTTGCGGGTTAATAAATGCTGAAATCGCTACAAATACCGCAGCTAACCCAACTAAACTATGAAAACCAGCAACTAACTCTGGCATTGCAGTCATTGGAATTCTATAGGCTATGAAAGCGCCTATGCTTCCACCAATTGCAAGGAATATTAGTACATAAATAAATCCAGCTGTGAAATTATCAACTGATAGAAACGTAACTGTTACAGCTATAACCATACCAATTATTCCAAATAAATTTCCTTGTCTTGATGTTTCTGGTGAAGACAATCCTCTCAGAGCTAAGATAAATAATACACCTGAAATAAGATATAAGATTGCTGAAAGATTTGCTGACATTTACTATTTGCCTTTTTTCTTTTTTTTATACATCGCTAACATACGTTGAGTAACTAAAAACCCACCAAATATATTAACTGCTGCTAGGACTATAGCAATAAATCCATAGATACTAGATGATGAAAAAATTGTTGCATCATTTCCGGATAAGGCAGCAATTATTGCACCTACAATTATTACTGATGAAATTGCATTAGTTACAGACATCAAAGGAGTATGAAGAGAGGGTGTAACGCTCCATACAACATAATATCCTATAAATATAGATAAAATAAATATGCTTAATCTAAAAATAAAAGGGTCAATTTCCATAATTTTATTTCACCAGCGTTTTTTCAATTATTTCATCTTCTAAGTTTATGTTTAATTTATTATTTTCTTTATCATACAAATTAGAAATAAAATTAAATACATTTTTTGAATATAGATTTGAAGCAGAAACTGGTAGTTTATTTAAAATATTTCTTTCACCTATAATTTTAACGCCGTTTTTATCAACAATTTTATTAACTTCTGTAAATTCTGTATTTCCACCTTGAATTGCTGCTAAATCATAAATTACCGAACCACTTTGTAAATTTTTAAACATTTCCTCTTTAATTATTTTAGGAGCTGATCTTCCAGGAATTAAAGCTGTACAAATAATAATATCAATTTTTTTTAAAGTTTCTGAAAGTAAATGCTCTTGTTTTTTTTTAAAATCTTCTGAAGCTTCCTTAGCATAACCACCATCAGTCTCCAAATTTTCAGCTCCCTCGATTGTTAAAAATTTTCCCCCTAAGCTCTCCACTTGTTCCTTAGAGGCCATTCTTACATCAGTTGCAAATACAATTGCTCCCATTCTTTTTGCAGTAGCAATAGCTTGTAACCCAGCAACACCTGCTCCAACAATTAACACTTTTGCTGCAGGAATAGTTCCGGCAGCGGTCATCATCATAGGAATTGCTTTTTCATAAACTTGAAAAGCTTCTACAACTGCTTTATAGCCTGCTAAATTAGCTTGAGATGATAAAATATCCATAGATTGTGCTCTTGTAATTCTTGGTAATAATTCTAGAGAAAAACAATTTATTTTTTTTTCCTTCAGAGATTGTAATTTTTTTTTGTTTGTAAGACTGTCTAATGATCCTATAAGTGTTTGATTTTCTTTTAATAAAGATAGTTTATGATCATCTAATAATCCTAATTGAATAATTACATCTGCAGAACTTATTATTTCATTTTCGTTATCTCTTATATTGGTACCTAAGTTTTTATAATCTTCATCGCTAAAACCTAAATCAAGCCCATAACTTTTTGGTAGAGATAATTCAAAACCTAATTCTATGTATTTTTTCGCTATCTCAGGAGTTACTGCTATTCTTTTTTCTAATTGTCTATTTTCTGAAACTGAAACTAAATGCATTGAAATTATAATAGAAATATTGCCATTAAAGCAAGTATTAATATAACAACAATTGTCCCCCACAGAACAAATTTTGTAAAATTATCCCAAGTTTTTTTGTGGTTTTCATTGTCCATAAGTTATTTTTGTCTTGCTTTAAATTTTGGATTTTTTTTATTAATTACATAGACTCTTCCTCTTCTTCTAACAAGCTTTGAGTCTAAATCTCTTTTTTTTATTGATTTTAAAGAACTTTTAATTTTCATATTTTAACGTTCTTAGTAAACGATGTTATGTAATCTTTCAAATTTATTTTTCCATATTGTCGAATTATATTATTGTTATTAGACATTCTTGTTAAAGCGGATGCATATCTTTCTCCTCTTCTAGCTTTTAAATAAGTTATTTTACAATTAAACATTTTTGCGACCTGAATTATTGAATATTTTTGCCTGTGAGAAATGCTGTAATATGAACATTTATTACTCTTCCAGGCCCTAAAACAGGTCTTTACAGTATCTGAAATATGAGTAAATCTTCTTGTTTGAGTTCCTGGTTTAACAATCGTTAAAGGTTTTTTTTGTTTGTATAAATTTTCGAATATACCTATTACTGTTGCCATATCTCCTTTTTGGATTTGTCTTGGACCATAAACATTATAAAAGTAAATCACCTCAAATTTTAATTTAAACCATTTCTTTAAATTTTCTAGTAACTCTAGATTTTTCGATTTTGTAAATGCATATGGAGAAAGATTTTTGTCTTGACCCTTATTTCCAAGACTTGCCGATGTAGCTGAGTAAAGAAGTTTTATATTATTTTCCAAACAGAATTTAAAAACTTCTTTTGTTCCAATAGTATTTGACTCGTAACACATATCAAATTTTTTGAAACTCTGATATATTCTTGCAAATTCACCAAAGTGAAATACTGAATGAATTTTGTTTTTAATTTTATTTAATATTTTTTTGATATTTTTTGTATCACCTTTGATGTATTTAACATTTCTATGTCTAATATGATTTTTTTTTGAACCAGTGGAATAATTATCTAGACTTATAATTTCTTTATTAGAATTTTTGATCAAATATTCAATTAAATTTGATCCAACAAAGCCGGCGCCACCAGTTATTAATAAGATGTTTCTCATTTGGATAAAGCCTGGCAAAGTCCTACTCTTCCGTGTCTTAAGACAAAGTACCATCGGCGCTGAAGGGCTTGACTTCCGAGTTCGGAAAGGGATCGGGTATAACACCTTCGCTATAATTACCAGGCATTGAGCTTATATAGATTTTAAACATATAATCAAATGTTTTATAACTAATAAGATCTTGTAAATTTTTCAGTATTTAGAGGATTTTTAATTTGATTATATATCCATGAATATGTTTTTTCTAAACCCTCTAATAAATTTAATTTTGGCTTCCATCCAATTTTATCTTGAATAAAACTGTTATCACTAGATCTGCCTCTCACACCTAAAGGCTTTTCTAATAAATGTTTCTTATTAACTTTATAATTAGAGATATTTTCAATTATTTCTATCATTTGATTTATCGAAACTTGCTCTTCACTCCCGATATTAAATACATCGGAATAATTATTATCAAAAACACTCATAGTTCCTTTCAAACAGTCATCTATGTATAAAAAGCTTCTTGTTTGATTTCCATCTCCCCAAACTTCAATTTCTTTTTCATTATTTAGTTTTGCATTTATAATTTTCCTGCATAATGCAGCTGGTGCTTTTTCTCTTCCACCATCAAAAGTTCCTAAAGGCCCATAGACATTATGGTATCTCACAATCCTTGTATCCAATCCAAAATCTTCTCTAAAATGCCTACACATTCTCTCACTAAAAAGCTTTTCCCAACCGTAACCATCTTCTGGATCTGCAGGATAGGCATCTCGCTCTTTCAGGCCATCAATAAAAGTTTTTGATTGTCTGGAACTATTATAAACGCAAGCACTAGAAGAGAAAAAATATTTTTTTACTTTGTTTTCAACTGATGCTCTTAAAAGATTTGTATTAATCAAAACTGATAACATACATTGGGCTTTATTATTCTCAATAAAACCCATACCCCCCATGTTACAGGCCATATTAAAAATATAATCTACATTTTTACTTACCCTTAAACAATTATCTTTTTCTTTTAAATCAATACTGTAATTTTGATTTTTATCAAAAATTTGAAACCAATATTCTAGTGGTTTAATGTCAGCGCACACCACATCATGACCTTCATTCATTAAATGAGAAACAAGATGTCCTCCTATAAATCCTCCCGCACCACAAACTAAATATCTCATTAATTATTTTTATACATTATCAAAATTAAATTTGACACAAAAAAAAACAATTTTATCTTGATTATTTTAAAACTATTAATTTTTTTTTTTTTACAAATTTTTATTAAATCATTTTCAGTTAGTAGATTTAAATTCCTTTCCTTAGATAAATATTTTTCTCCAAAAAAATTTAAAATATTTCTGTGTATTTTTTTTGGCAGAATATGAATTAAAGGTAACCGAGTGTGAAAATCTATAGGATAGTTTCTATTTGGTGTGGTTATAAAACATATATTTTTTGAAACTCTGTAACATTCACTAACAAATTTAATTTGGTTTCTAAAAGACCCAACGTGTTCAACTGTTGCAGAAGAAAAAACTAAATCAAATGAATTTTTTTTGAATTTCATTCTCCTAGCATCACCTTTAATGTATTTTACTTCTGGAAAGGCTTTACTAAAATTATTTGGATTTTGATTTGATAGACAAGTAATATTTTTTTTCCATTTACACTTGTTAATTAAGATATTTTCATGTTTAGCAGTTGAAGGAGTTGTTCCAACATCTAATAATTTTGTTACTTTTTTAATTTTATAAAATTTAGTTAAAATTTTATAAATTTCCTCTCTCTTTCTTTTTATTAAAAATGAGTACAAAAAATTTAAGTATAAAAAATTTCTTCCGTAATTTATTTTGATTTGAGAATTTTTCATTTAATCTTAGATTTTTCTAGATCTTTTATGGAAATAAATCTTGAAGATAGATTAGTATTATTTTTTTTAATTTCTTCAAAAAAATTCCAAGCTAGAACTAAAACCATTGGATCTCTGAATTTTACGTCTTTTTTTGATAAAATAGGGATATTCACTCCAGGTAAATACTTACCATTTTTAAGTTGATTGTCCTCAACAATAAAATCTATCTCATTTTTTATATTAAAAAAATTAAGAGCTGTTGTTGCTTTAGCAGGTGCTCCATAACCAACAATATTTTTATTCTTTTCTTTTAAAAGTTTTATATTTTTTAAAACCTGTTTTTTTAAACTATATATTTTTTTACCGAAATTAATGTAAGTAGATAATTTTTTAAGTCCAAAGTTTTCTTCATCTTGAATCATATTTTTTACAGAGTCTTCTATTTTCATATTTTTATCTTTAGAAACATAAACTCTTAAAGACCCCCCGTGAGTATTAATTTTTTCAACCTTGAAGATAAAAAGATCTAATTTTTTTAAAAATTTATTTAAAGTTAGTAAAGACCAGTAATTTGTGTGTTCATGATAGATATTATCAAAAGTAAGATCTTTAATTGTATTAAAAAGATATTGAACTTCGATAACAATTTTTCCGTCAGGTTTAATTAATTTTTTCATAGATTCGGCCATTGATTTTAAATCATCAGCGTGAGCAAATACATTTGAGGCTAAAAGTAGGTCTGCACCGTTTTTTATAGGGTTCATTACTTTTTCATCAAGGAAACCGTGAAACGTGTTGATTCCATTTTTATTTGCTAGTTCAGCTAAATTTTTTGCGGGCTCTATTCCTTGGATATTCTTGTAATCTAAGTCTAAAAATGGTTTTAAAGCTACACCATCGTTGCTTCCTACATCTATGATATATGCATCTTTCTCCAAATTAAATTCATTTATGTATTTTTTTGCAGCTAATTCAAAATGCTCTCTAAAAGATTTTGTTGTCGAAGATTGGTATAAATAATTTGTAAACATTTCCTTACTATTAATTGCAACTGATAATTGGCAATTAAAACATTCTTCACAAACATTTAGTTCAAGTGGATATAATTGTGCTTTGTCTTTTTTGTTTTCTAAAAGATTATTTGCTAATGGCTGATAACCTAACGAAAGAACTCTTTTAAGTTTTGTAGATCCACAACATCTACATTCAAATTTATATATAGAACTTAGTAATTCTTTTTCTGAATTATCAACAAACTTATAAGGTATTGTGTGAGTTATTCCATAATTTTCATGCTCTCTTTCTCCTCTAACTAGATTTAAAAAGATTGTATCTTTTGTAAAAACCATCGTATGAGCTACATTAGGTTGTGTTACAATCATTTCACCCTCATTTACTAAATGTGTGATTTTTGTAGAATTTTCATCAATCAAATCTTTATAAATACTTATGAATTGACCTTTTATAAGAAGGCATTTTTGTTCTTGCACAGGATGAAAATGATTAGCTCTCATTGTACCTTTTTTAGACTCTATGTAACCAATCATATTTATAGGCTCTGGCAAATCATAATTACTAATTTTGCCTCTCTCGTCTATAAATTCTCTTACACCACCAAAAGTGTACTCCATATTTTTATCAAACTTTTCATAAGACCACTTGGTAATCATTTCCTCAATACAGGTTTCCAGATTATTAACAAATTTAAAACCTGTTTTAAGTAATTTTTTATTTGAAAGAGTATATCCTTTATTAGGAACCTCATCTTCCGTTTCGATAATCTCCATTTTTGGATTAATTTTTTTACATATTTTTGCTACTTCTTTGACTGTGGTATTTTCTTTTGATAAATTATAAATGCCATCTTCAAATTTTTCACTTTCCTCGACATATTTAAAACATCTTGCTACATCAATTAAAGGGACTAAACTTTTTAATTGAATGCCACCTCCAAAGAGCTTTAATTTACCATTTTGAGATGCTATTTTGGAAAATAAATTTGGCATTATATTTATTCTCATTGTATCTGTTGAAAAACCATATACTGAACCCAATCTAAAAATAACATATTTTTTACCAGATCTTATAATTTGATTTTCGTTTTCAACTTTACTTGAAGAATACGCAAGAAATGTACTCGTCTTTTCATTTTCATCTATATTTTTTTTAGGTTCTTTTAGCCCTTCAAAAACCACATGTGTTGAGGGAAAAACTAATTTAGCATTATCTTTCATTGATTTAAGTACATTATCAGTTCCCTCTATTGCTACTTTTTTTATTTTTTCATCTTGTTCTTTGTTTGAGTCTTTTTTGACATAGGCTACATCGGTAATACCTGCCAGATGATGTACAATATCAGCAGTTTCTATGTACTTTTTAATGCTCTCTGTGTCTAAAATATCTGCCTGAACAAATTTTATTTTTCTTCTTTTTAATTCATTTACTCTTTCCGACACAAATCTATTATCAATTCCTACAACTTCGTATTTCCAACTAAATCCAGAGTATAATTTACATAGTTCTGTACCAATATATCCGAGTGCTCCAGTAATAATTATTTTTTTTTTTCATTATCTAAACTTTCCTTTTATTATTTCCTTTATTACTGAAAAAATATGATACCATCTAATTTTTTTGCCTTCAGAAATTGATCTACCGTTATAATTTATTGGAACTTCATAATAATTTTTTGAATTAGATACAATTTTCGTAAGTATTTCGGCATGCTGTTCAAAACCAATTGTTTTTAGCTCTGAAGATATTATTAAATTCTTCTTAAAACATAAATAACAAGAATAAATATCCATAAACGTCGTATTGTACAAAATATTGAATGTTGAGGTAATTAACTTATTTCCAATCTTGTTATAGAAATTATGAGATTTAGTATATCTATCATAAGAAAATCTAGAACCAAGAATAACGTCTGCATCAAACTCTAAAAAAACATTTATAAACTTTTCAATGTCTTTTGGATCATACTCTAAATCTGCATCCTGAAAAATTATATAATCTCCAACAGCACATTCTATCCCTTTCTTTACAGCTCCTCCTTTTCCTAGATTTTTTTCGTTAAAAATTAATTGATCATAAAGATTTGGATTTGCTTTTAATATCTCTATTGTTCTATCAGTAGATGCATCATCTATTATGATAATTTCATAATTTATTTTGTCATTTTTAGTAGCTTCTATTCGATTAAGCACCTTTAAAATAGTTTTCTCTTCATTAAATGCAGGAATAATTATGGATAGTTTTTTCATTAAATATTAGTATTTTACAAAATGACAAAATTTTTAAAAATATCTTTTCTATGTTTTGTAATTTCAATAATCTTTATATTTTCTTTAGAAGTATTTGCAAGATTTAAAAGACCATCATGGCACTCAAGCGATTCAGAAATTGGTTGGAAACTTAAATATAATTTTTCACACACTTATAAAAATTATGATCAAATAGGAAATTTATATTATTCAAAATTTATAACTAATAAAGATGGCTTAAGAGTATACGGAAAAGAGAATAGTAAAATAAAAATTCTAATCATTGGAGACTCTTTTACAGCTGACCCATACGCTGGAAATGATGAAATGTGGTTTTCTCATTTGTCTAATAAAATAAAACAATATTCAAAAAATGACGTTACCGTCTATGCTGGGGGTGGCGGTGGTTACAGTACACTTCAAGAATTTTTACTTTTGAAAAGAATTAACGAAAAGTATGAATATAATATATTTATTCTTCAGTTCTGTAGTAACGACTTTGGAAGTAATTTATTTGAGGCTGAAACCACTGGAAATAATTTTAATCAATTTTTTAAAAGACCATATTTGGATGAAAACGAAAAAATTGTTTTTTATGATAGTTTTTTTGCAAATCTATTCAAAACTAAATTAATTGGTGAATCTAGATTTTTTAATAAATTATTATTTTTATATTCTAAATATAAAAAAGAAAAAAATTTAAATAACATTCACAGAAATTTAATAGAAAAAAAAAGTATTAATGTTACAACTAAACTTCTTAAAAAAATAAGAACTATAATAAAATCTGATAAAGCTTATATGGTAAACTGTGAAAACAGTTCAAAAGGTCCAAATAAATATTGGAAATTAATAGCAAAAGATAATAACTTTATTCCTTTGGATTTGCCTAATAAGGCTATTGAAGAAGCTTTACAGAAAAAAGAAAAAATTTTTTTTAGTGATTTTGGTCATTTTAATAATTATGGAAATAAAATATTTGGTACATCTGTGTTTAAACAGTTAAGAAATTATGAAAACTTTAATTTTTAACCTCTGTAAAAAATTTGTAATTTAACACTTCATTGTAAATCTTTACATCACCATAAGGATAACAAAATTTTTTTGTCCAACATAGATGCTCAGAATTTTGAGGAAGATATCCAAAAAAAATTCTTTTTTCTAATTTTACATCTGGAACAGACTTTTTAAGATAAATAATAGAATTAATGTTAATTTGGTCTAAATTCTGAATTATTGAAATTTTAAATATAATAAATATTATCAATATATTAAAATATTTACTAAAATCGTAAATAGTTACCTTTTTTAAATCTAAAACTAAAATAAAAATAACAGGAATTACTAGTAAGAATAGATTTTGACCTAACCTTGGGTTTGGACTATTTGAAATCCATATCATGAAAATTAGGATGAAAAACAAAAAAGGTAAAAAATTCAAAAAATTTAGATTTGAAAATTTATTAAACAAAATATCTTTTTTGAAAGTTAAAAGAACAAAAGATGCACCTAGAGTGTAAAATAGAAATATAAAGATAATTTCCCTTATATAAATTGTTTTTAGTAACACGTTTTGATCTGACTGTATAAGATGATGTATAAATTTTAAGGGCTCAGTATAAAATGTAATAATAACGAATAAAAAAGAAACTACAAAAAATACAAGCTTTCTTTTCAATAAAAGAAAATTTAAGATTTTTTTGAAATTCATTAACAAAATTATCAAAAAAAGAATAAATATGACGATCAATAATTCATAATTAAGTATAAATTTTAAAAAAGAATCAAAAATAATGCTATTCCATGCTTTAATCGAAAATGTAATAGCCTCAACCGAGTTTGTCTGCCACGAAGATTTTAAACAAGATAATTTTATTGGATAAATTAAGCAAGATGTGATTATAAAACTTCTCAAAATCCAAAATACTAAAAAAATAAGTGAGATAAAATTATTTTTTAAAATTTCTAAGAAATTTTGGACAAAGATTTTATGTTTATAAATTATTACAAAAAATAAAAATAATATTAAAAGTATTGCTGTTGGTTTTGTTGAAATTGTGAAACTTAAAAATATTAAGAATAAAAAAATTTTTTTTTTTAATTCTTTATCATACTTATTTGAATGGAAAATAACTCTAACTCCGTAATAAAATGTAAAATAAAAAAAAATTGAAAAATAAATATCTACAGTTGAAATTGATAATTCTGCATATCTATACCAAAGTGGAAAAGTAATTATTGCAGATATAGCAAAAAGATTGTCTAAACTGTTTTTATTTTTAATTTTTTCATAAATGAAAATAAAAAAAAATGAAAATAATATTGTTGAAAAGGCACTAACGACATTAAAAAAATTACCTTTCCATAATATGGCTGCTATATAACTATATGAGGTAGTGAGACCGTATCTCATGTGTAAATTTGCTAATCCAAAATTTATTTTATCACTCTGAATAATTGATTGATAAGGTATATGATATAGGCCTGCATCATAACCAAAATCTATAAATGTACTCAACGGTGATAAAATTATTGATAATAGAAAAATTTTTTTTATATTTTTTTTAATTAAGTTTCTAAAGCTAAAAAATGAGTAAACAAAAATGATTAATAAGACAAGTAGAAAAACCTTATTCTGTAAACTGACAAAAAAATTAAATAACACACTTAAAAAGGTAACAGTAAAGACTCCATAAAATAAAGTTTCAAAAAAACTATTTTCATCTGAGAAATTTAAACTTATAAGATATTTATTTAAAAAAAAACCTAGTGACATAAAAAATGTCAATAAAGAAAAAATAAAGAATGAATTAATAATCATTTTCAGTTTTTTTCAGTAATAAAAAGTAAATTAAAATATAGATTATAATAGTTATAAAAATTACATTTATCGACTTAAATAATTGATAAAAACAGAAGGGTGAAATATTTAAAACAAAGATATAAATCTGTGAAATTCTTATATTAAAATTACTTAGTAAATAATGATGCAAATGTTTTTTATCAGCTGAAAAAGGATTCCTTTTTTTTAAAATTCTGTAAATAAATAACCTAAACATATCTAAACCTGGTATTGACATTGCTAAGAAAATTTCTTCTGTTGATATAATTGAATACAAATTATTTTGTTTAACAAAAATAAACGCTATTATAAAAGAAACAAAGTAAGCTCCAGAATTTCCGATAAAAATTTTTCCGTTGAAATTTAGATAACAAAAAACAAGTAATGGAATTAAAAAAGTTACAGAAAATAGTAATAATTTAAGTTTAAAAATAAATATTAAAAATATAAATATAAAATAAGGTCCAATTTGTAAATCAATTCCATCGTACATATTTGAGGCATTGATAAATAGCACAAAACATAAAATAGTTAAAAAGATTGAGAAACTATGTAAATTTAAATCAAAATTAATTGTAACAAATTTTATATTTTCAATTATTACATTTTCATCAGATTTTAACAAAAAATAAGTAAGAATAATTAAAGCTACTAATTTTAAATTTGCATTTAAATTTTTTTTATCATCATAAATTCCTAGCAGAAAAACCAAACTTGAAATAATAAATAAATTTAAAAAATTAAGCTTCGTAAGAAAAAAAGTTTTTAAATTTTCTTCAAAAAAACCTGGATAAAAAATGGTGTAAAAAAATAATAAAAGAAAATTTAAATAAATAATTATGCCTCCTAACAAAGGAACCTTTTTTAAATGAATTTTCCTTTTTTTATCAGGATAATCATACAATTTTAAAATATGTGAAATTTTTAGATAATTTAAAATAATGAAAAGATTTAAAACTGTGGAAAGGAGTATTAAGATCATATTTTTATTGGTTTATAATTTTTATATAATTCTCCTAAAAAGAAACCTAAAGACAGAAAATAACAAATTGATATCCAGTTGTTAAAGAAACTACCTGTAGGAATAATTGGCCAAAGATTAATGAAAACACCTATTAAAAAACATTTATAATGACTACTAAATTTTATTTTTGTTTTATAAAAGAATATGATTTTAAAAATAATAAAACTCAAATAGATGAATATAGTAAATATAAATAAAAAACCGATTATTCCTGTTTCAGCTAAAAGTTGAAGATAAGTATTATGTGGGTGGGTTGTACATGCGAAAGTATCATAGTATTCTGGCTTTTTACATTCATATCTGAATTGTTTAATACCAACACCAAAAATGGGATTATCTAAGAAAATTTTATAGGCAGAAGTAAAATGGCCTTGATGACCTAAAGAAAAAATATTTAGTTTTATTTTTTCTTTGTTTATTAATTCATTATTTTGAGAAGTTTGTATTTTATTTTCAGTAAAACTAAAAATTGTATTATCAACTATTCTTTTTTTTAAGTTAGGATTCGAGAATATGAGCACAATAGTTAATACAAAAATCGTAACAAAATAAAATTTTTCTTTTATATTTGACTTATATGATAATGAAAAAGTTACTAAAAATAGTATAGATAATGCTATTGAAGATCTCTCACCAGAAATAATTATTAAGAAAAAAAATATTATTGCTAATATATAATATTTTATTGATTTTTGATTTAAAAAAATAAGTCCTAGGTAGATCGGCAAAATTTTTTCAACATAACTGCCTAAAATACTTTCATCATAAAATAACCCGGATATTCTATAATCATATGGTACATTCCATTGATTATAAATAATGGAAAAATTTTGTTTTAAAGAAATCTTACCAAAATTCATTTTGAGTAAATCAAAATTTATAAAGTGTATTAGATAAGCATGAGTTGCTAAAATTATTAATGTTAATGTAAGAATTTTTAAGAATATTTTGCTAAAGCTTGGATTCAAATTATATAAATAACATACTAGTAAACTAAAAAAGACATATCTTACATAAAATAAAGATCTTATTAATGAATACATCTCTTCATTATTAATTAATGACTTAAAACTTAGATATATACAAAAAAGAATTAAAAGTTTTATAATCCAATGATTTTTAAAAAAATTAAATTTTTCCTTAAAGGATAAATATAAAAAAAAAATTGCAGAAATAGAAACAATCAAATCAGCTAAAAATGGACCAGTAATTAAAGCTGCTGGAACAAGAGCAGTAAAATAAGATAAGTAATTAATTTGGTTATTATTTAAAATACTATATTTTTTATTTATCATAGAGTTATATTTGTTTTATATATATTTAATGCTAATAATCGACAAAAAATATGGCTAATTCGATTGTTATGAATAAAAATCTTTCAAGACTATTAATTTTGTTATTAATTGGATCTTGGATTCATCAATGGATTTCAATAGGTACATTTATTTCTTTAGATTTTAGTAACTTTAGTTTTAATTTGAAATGGTTACTTAGTAATAGAAATTTGTTAATTTTAATTTTACCATTAAATTTAATTTTATTTTTTTTCTTAATAAAAAAAAATAATAATTTAATTATCTTTTTTATTTTATTTTTAAGTTATTTAATTGGTACAATTAATTTTCAAGTTAATTTGTTTTCTACAGATGTTTTGAATAATGATATAAAAAATATTTATGGAACTTTTGAGAATTATTATAAAAAACAATTGATATGGCAATTAAATTTTAGTTTAAATATTATTTGTACAATCTTAATATTAAATAATTTATATGCTATAAGTCTAATACAGAATTTTAAAATTTTTATAATAATAAGTTTAATAATTCTATTTTTCGTTATTTTTTTTATTTTTTTTCAAAAAGGAAGTCTTTATGCAAATCCAACCTATAATCTTAATATATTTGGAGTAAATCAAACTATTAATAGTAATGGGGTTTCGAGATCATTACTAATTATTTTAATTTTTGGTCTAAGTACGTTACTAGTAAGCACAAAAAAATTAAATTATTTTGTTCTTTTTTTCTGTACACTATGTAGTTATCTGGTAATTGCAAATGAAGGAAGACTAAATTTTATATCTCTACTAATTGCAATTTTATTAATTTTATTTTTATCTTCATTTTCTTTTAAAAAAAAATTTTTTACA
>MDTG01274737.1_pt1 | contig 14378 bp, 13 predicted proteins | sample 811421 | NCBI WGS metagenome assembly MDTG01 (sample SAMN05326645, study PRJNA326480) | marine metagenome | isolation source: seawater | place: Pacific Ocean: South East | collected 2011
CCCTATATGATCTCCATGCCCAAACTGAGGGTGCAACTATATGTATTATTTTTTTTTTATAATTTGATTTTCTTAACTGATTGACTAAATTATAATTGAAATCTGGTGAGTCAATTGTTAAGACTAAATCATAATTTTTTTCAATGATGTGGTTTTTTAGTTTTTTAATCATTTTTAAATATTTTGATATTGATAGTATAATTTCAAAAAACCCTATTGATTTAAACTCAGACAAATCATAAATTTTATTAGAAATGTATTTTTCAGATGCTTTTCCACACACGCCATCAAAATGGAACTTATCTGTATTCATTCGAGATAAAATATTTGAACAAATATTTTCACCAGATTGTTCCGTACAACAAACAAAAATTTTTATTTTTCTCAATTTAATTCCACAGAAGAAATAAATAATTTATTTTCATTAGCATAGTTAATAATTTTTTTCTTATCCAAGACTAGACATTTATTTTTTTGTAAAAATACTCCCTCATAATTATATTTTTTAAGATTTTTTATTGTATCTAAACCAATTAAGGGAATATCAATAAGATTACTCTGATTTTGTTTTGAAAATTTTAATAATACACCATTGTCCTCTTTTCTCTTATAATCTAAACATCTTTTTAATAACTCATCTGTACCTTCTATAGCTTCCAAACCTAAAATTAATTGATTTTGAACTATCATTGACTGACCTACATCTAATTTTTTATAGATTTGATATATTGATTTTGCTTTTTTTAAATTTAAAACAGCTTTTCTTGAAGGTTTAATTCTCGTCAAATTTATCTCAATTGAGAACAATTCCTTACAATACTTAGTCCAATTAAAAAAAATAAAACCTTTATTTTCAAAGTATTTTTTTAAACTAATTAAAAGATTGTTGTCACCTTTTCTTTCTAATAAAAGGTTTTTAGCTAATAAAAAAGTTTCTATATCAAAACCCAAATCTTTTATTCCTGGCCTTTTAATACTTCCTGCAAAAATAACATTTTTAATATTATTTGAATATAAAACTTTGAAAATTCTTTTAATTGATAAAATATCAATACCTATAACATTATAATTATCATAAAGTTTATTATTTTTATTATTTAAGGATAAAAAAGTGACGTCATATTTTTTATTCAAAAGTGATTTGCCAATATAAAGAGGTAAATTACCATCACCTGCTATTATTCCTATTTTAGTCATTTTCGAAAGTGGTAATTCCTCTTTTTGATTTTGATATTATAAATTCAACTATATCCTTAATTTCTAAAATTTTAGAACTTGAAACAATATTATTTTTTATATTATTTTCAATTATTTCATTTTTATTAAAAATTATTTTTACTAAGTTTTTAATTTTGTTAATATTAATAGAATTTAAGCCTTTTCTTTTTAAACCAATGAGATTTAGGCTTTTTAAATTTTCTCTTATTCCTGTATAAAGGCCATAAGGAATAATATCTTTTTCAACACCACTCATACCTCCAATCATTGCATATTTTCCAATTCTAACAAATTGATGTATTGCTGAATTACCTCCAATAATTGCATTATTATCTATTTCTACATGTCCAGCCAGTGTCGCATTATTTGCAAGTATTACATTTGAGTTAATTTTACAATCATGAGCTATGTGTGAACCTACCATAAATAAACAATTATCTTTTATAATTGTTTTTAAACCACCTCCTATAGTACCTGTATTAACAGTAACATTTTCTCTGAATTTATTATTACTTCCTATTTCTAAATAAGATTTTTCATTTTCAAATTTTAAATCTTGAGGCTCAGAACCTATTGATGAAAAGGGGTAAAAAATATTGTTATCTTCAATCTTTGTATTACCTATTATAGATACATTTGAAATAAGATTGTTGTTTTTTCCAATTTGAACATTGTCTCCAACTATACAAAATGGTCCTACGTAACTACTTTTATGTATTGTTGCAGTTTTTGAAACTATAGATGAAGGATGAATCATTTAGCTTTATTAAAATATATTATTAAAAATTGTATTATTTATTTATTACAAATTGTTACTTATAAGTAATCATGGCAGAAAACTCAGCTTCACTAACTTTCATGTTATTTTTAAAGCAGGTTCCATAAAATTTATATACGTCCCTTACTCTGTTGACAAATTTTACTTCAAAAATTACATTATCATTTGGGGTGATAGGTCTTCTAAACTTTGCTTTATTAACACTCATAAAGAGTACTGATTTATCTTTAAACTCTCTCAACTTATAGGAAACAACTACTCCTGCAGTTTGTGCCATAGCTTCAACAATTATAACTCCTGGAACAATTGGATTATTTGGAAAATGACCTTTAAAAAAATATTCATTCTCTCTAAATACTTTACTAGCTTTTCCATGTTCACCTGAAATTAAAATTTCGCAACTGTCAATAAATAAAAAAGGGTTTCTATGTGGTATTAATTCCTTTATTTCTTCTAAGTTTAAAATCATATATGTTTTGCAATTTTAATTACTTCGCGTTTCCATAAATTTATATCTTTTGCGGGAAATCCAGCAACTACTTTTGCATCTTGTATATTTTTTGTTACACCACTTTTCCCAGCTATAGTTACATTATTTCCAATCTTTAGATGGCCTGAAATACCAGCTTGACCACCTATTTTAACATAATCACCTATTATTGTACTTCCTGCTATACCAACTTGTGCTGCAATTACCGCATGTTTACCAATCACTACATTATGCGCAATTTGTACCAAGTTATCTATCTGCGAAAATTCACCTATAAAAGTACTTTCAAAAACAGCTCTATCGATAGTAGTGTTTGAGCCTATTGTTGTATTTTTTTCAATTATTACATTTCCAATATGTTTTATTTTTTTTTTAGTTTTTTCTTCAAATCCAAATCCAGAAAATCCTATTCTAGCTCCTGACTTTACCATACAATTTTGGTGTATAATTGAATTTATAATTGTCACATTGTCACTAATTACAGAATTATCATGAATAATTACGTTTGAACCGATTTTGGAATTTGATCCAATGATAACATTTTTTCCAATTACAGTATTAGCGCCTACAAGACTATAACTATCAATTTGTACATTTTCATCAATTTTTGCTGAACTATTAATATTGGTGAATTCAGAAATTTTTCCATTTGATACATTTTGATCTATTGCAAATAATTCTGTTATGTGAGCAAATACTAAATACGGTTGATCAACAATAATAGCTATGCAATGATCAGGAAGATAATTTTTATAATTTTCACTAATAATACAAGCTTTTGCCTTACAGTTTTTTAATAAACTTAAGTATTTTGTGTTTGAAAAAAAAGATAAATCATTTTTCTTTGCATTTATAATGGAGTTTATACCATTAAAAACTTCATCATCTTTAAAGTTAGATTTGATGCTTATGGATAGAGACTCTATTGTCTTTCTAATATCAAAATAACTAATTTTTTTCAAAACTATCAAATTCCAAAAGTAATGTTAATTTGTCTAATTCTTCAATAATGCTTTTTGTCATATTTATCTCATTTGAAGCAATCAAATAACTTGTTGAGTCTAAAATTAAATCAATATCATTTTTTTTAGCATATTTTTCAGACAATACAATTATTTCCTTAAGTATAAGTTTTCTAATTTCAAGTATTTGATTTTGGAAATGATTATTGAATTCTTCAACTTTTACTGAAAATTCATTAAATTTATAATTATAATCATCAATAAGATTATTAATTTCAATATCAGTTAACAATATTTTAGAGTCTTCTATTTCTTTATACATTTCTTTAAGTTTTAACTCTTCATCTTTTAAAAATGATGAGTTTTGAATTTGAGTATTTTCAATTTCATTAAGAATACTTATATAAGATTTATTATTATCAATGATTTCTTCGATATCAATTACTGCTATCTTATTACTAAATACATTTTGTGCAGAAAATAATGAAATTAAAATGGAAATAAGGATTATTTTTTTCAATCTAGATTTCCAACAGAAAATAAAAACATTCTTTTTATATCATAATCTTCGTCCTGTATTGGAAAACCCCAAGTAAAACCAATAGGACCAATTGCAGAATAGTATTTAAAACCAAAGCCTATTGAAGATCTTACACTATTATTATTTTTTGTAGGAGTTGTTTTATTTTCCCAAACTATTCCATAATCATTAAATAAATTTAAAAAAAATGGGAAATCCGAATTATTAGTTAATTCTCTAGAATAATCGAACTTGGTTGCAATTAAATTATTTCCACCTACGTATGAAGTTCTAGAATTACGAGGACCAGCACCAAATGAATCAAATCCTCTAAGCCATTTTCCTCCTAATGAAAATTTATTATCTGTTAATACATCATTATTATTTAAGGAAATAATATTTCCAATTTTATTTTGAATTGACAAAATATTTTTATCAAATTGATGATAATTTCTGAATATAACTATATTTTTTAGATAGCCATTATTTGAACTATTTGGAGTTTCTAGAATGTTAGAGAAACTAATTGATGTTCCATTTTTTGGTAAAAAATATGAATCTAAAGTATTATAAAATAATTTATTTTGTAATACAAAACTTACATTTTCACCTGAAGATTTACTTATAACTGATGAAACTGTGGATGAGTTTGTAACATTGTAATCTTTAATAACATAATCTAAATCTATTGAGTGTCGGAATTTTGGATTTATATTATATGCAATACCTAACCCTGCAGTAAAGGTATTTATTTTATACGAACTAGAAAGTGCAAAATCTTCTTCCTTGTATTTAGTTCTATAACTTAAATCAACATCATCTTCGTAGAGTATTCTATCAGTGGTTTCAAACACGAACTCAGTTCTATTTTCAGTTGTATTTAATAATAATGATAAAGATCTACCTGTTCCATAAAAGTTTCCTTCTTTTAAACCAGCGACTAATCCAAGACCCTCAAGTGTACCAACAGAAAAACCAGCACTTAAAGTACCAGTTTGTTTTTCTTTGACAATTATGTCTATATTGACTTTATTTTCTCCAAGATCTCTTTCTTGAATTTCAACTGACTCAAAAAGATTTAGTGAATTAAGTTTTTTTTGAATAGATTGAATTTGGCTTTTATGAATGGCATCACCTTCAGCAATATCTAATTCTCTTCTAATAACTTTATCAAATGTTCTTGAGTTACCGTATATATTAATTTGATTAGTATATTTTGGTTTTACTTTAATTATGTCAAAAAGAATACTTATACGATTTTCTTCTTTTTTTTCTAAAGTTTTGATTTCAAAGAAATCAACACCATTTAATAAAATCTCATTAGATATTTTAGATTTTATTTTTTTTACTTTTTCTAAAGAATAATTAATATTATTTTCAATATTTTTTTCGATTAGAAAATTTATATTACTTTTTAAATTGTTGTTTAATAATGAGTCATTATCAAGAATATCAATTTTTTTAAATGAAAATAAACTACCCTCAGTGATATTAAAATATACATTAATCCTATTTGATTTTAAATATTCAATTCTATAATCTATTTTTGCTTCTGGGTAACCACTATTTAAATAAAAATTTTTAATCAACCTCGTATCATTGATAATCTTAGATTGCTTATAATTATTATTTGCTAAAATATTTATTAAAGATTTTGTTTTAGATGTGATGATTGATTTTAAAGTTTGGTTATTAATTGATTTATTTCCAGAAAAATAAATATTACTTATTTTAGTTATAGTTCCTTCATTTATGTCAAAAAAAAGGTTAGCTGTATTAGTTTCAGTATTTATATCTGAATAGTGATTTATATTTAAATTATTATAACCAAGGCTTTGATATAAATTTTGAATTTCATTTTTAAAACTTTTGATTGATAAGGGATTTAAATTATTTAATTTTAATTCTTTTGTATATTCAATTAATTCTTCATCTTTGAATCTTTCATTTAAATTAAAATAAATATTATTTATGTTTGGATATTCCTTTATATTAATAATATAATTATTTTCAGTTATGGTCACTGATACATTTTCAAACAACATTGAGCTATCCAGAGTTTTTAGTAAATAATTAGAATATACATCAGACATTTGATTAGGCTTATCTTTTATCAATGCAAGAATAGCTGACTCGTCAGTATAATCGTTACCAATAATTTTTATTTTAATTTCTTCAGAATATATGTTGAAAGATAATAATAGTATAAAAGATAATTTAATTAATATCTTTAAACAATAACTTACATTTATCTTCAATACTTTCATGATATTTAATTATATCTTTAATATTGTTTAATGGAGAATTCAAATTTAAAGAAACAACTTTTTTAATTATTTTTATAATTTCTGTATATTTTATTATTTTTTGCCTGAACATATCTACAGCTAATTGATTTCCAATATTAAACTTTATCAGGTTAGATGGTTTGGATTTATCAAGTTTAATGAAAAATTTATATATTGGGAATATTTCATGAGTAATTGGTTTGAATTCCATTTTAGATAAGTAACTTACATTTAAATCATTATTATATTTTTTAGTCTTAAATTTAGATAAATCCAAAAAATTTAATAAAGGTATCGACATATCATTTTTAAATAAATTATAATTTGTTACATAGTTGTTATTAACAATTATTGAATGTACAATTGCCTGTGGGTGTATTAAGACATCAATTTTTTTAAAAGGTATATTAAATAAATAGTGAGCTTCAATAACTTCTAAGCATTTATTGACCAATGTGGCAGAGTCGATACTATTCTTATAACCCATTTTCCATTTAGGATGTTTTATAGCTCTGTTAAAAGAAACGTTTTTTAAACTTTGATATTTATGTTGATGAAATGGCCCTCCAGATGCTGTTAATATAATCTTTTGTATTTTTTTACTTATATCTAGTGAATGAAAATATTCAAATATTGAAAAATGCTCTGAATCTATTGGAAAAATATTTGTTTTTTTAAAAAAACCTTTCTTCTTAAAAATGTGTCCCGCAGAAACAATTGCTTCTTTATTTACTAAACCTAAATTGTTTGTATTAAATATTATATCTTCAAGAAAATATAATGATTTATATCCAGAAATAGCTAAAATTGATAAATCAGATTTTGTATTCTTTAAAAAAAAGGATAGTTCAACAAAATTTAATACTTTAGTTTTAATATTATTTTTAGTCTTATTTTTAATTTTTGATTTTAATAAATTTGAAGCATTATTATTATATAAATAGACAAATTTTGGTTTATAAAGTTTAATTTGCTTAAAAATTAAGTTTACATTTTTATCTGCACAAAGAAGATTAACTTTTATTTTGGGATAATAATTAGTAATTAACTCGAGAGTTTTTTTTCCAATTTCTCCAGTACTTCCATATAAATTAAGATTCATATAATTGCTTCAAATATTGAATAGATAATTATACAGAATACAAGGCTATCAAATCTATCAAAAAAACCACCATGATTAGATAAAAAATTACTTGAATTTTTTAAGTTATTCAATCTTTTAAAAATTGACTCAAAGATATCCCCAATAAAACCAGAAACAATTATTAATATTATAAATATTAAATCAAAAATATAAAAATTATTCTTATAAAAATATATGAAAATTAAAGATAATAATATTGAAGAAATAAAACCTCCAATAAAACCTTCTATAGTTTTATTAGGACTAATAATTGATAATAATTTCCTTTTACCAAACATTTTGCCAAATAAATAAGAGAAAGTATCAAAAGAAATAACTGATATGATCATTAAATTAAATTTAAAAGAATTATTATTATCAAAATCTAAATTTAGAAAAAAAATAAAAGAAAATAATAAATAAAATATAATTAAAATTCTATATTTTAAAAAATACAGATATACTTCCAATAATATAAATGAATAAATTATAATAACTATATAAAATATCAATTCAAAATTATAGAAAAGTAGGATTACATATATAAAAATAAATAATATCGAAACTAAGAATCTTTTATAAAGCTCTTTATAATCCATAGTTTCTGTCAATTTTTAAATATTTTTTAATAATTTTTTCATATTCATTTACAGTAAATTCTGGCCATAGCGTGTCTGTAAAAAATAATTCAGTATATGTTAAATTATACATAATAAAGTTACTTAATCTTTTATGACCTCCTGTTCTAATTAAAATTTCTGGATCAGTTTTAGACTTCAAAAAAAATAATTTTTCAATATCAGATTTTTTATTTAAATTAATTTTATGAATATTTTCTTTAAAATTTTTTAATACTTCAAATATTTCATTTTTAAAACCATAGTTAAATCCTAGGTTTAAATTCAAAGCAGAATTATTGTGAGATAAATTTTCAATTTTTTCAAAGATATTAATTATTTTTTTTGGTATATTATTTCGGGATCCAAAAATATTTATTTTAATTTTTTTTTTATCTATCAATTCGTCAAAAAAATTTTCAAAATTTTTTATGATTATTTCATATAAAAACTTAACTGATGTTCTTTTCAAATTTTCGGAAGATAAAGTAAATAAAGTTAAACTATCTATTTCTTTTTGTAATGAAAAGTTAACAATATTTTTTATATTTTCAAAACCTTTTTTATATCCCTCAAAATTATTTAAGCTATTTTTTTTTGCCCATCTTTTATTACCATCTAATATAAAAGCGACATGACTTAATTGATTTTGTGACAAATCTAAACTTTCAATATATCTTTCTTTTTTTGCTCTAATGTCTGGTCAATTTTTTTTATGTTATCATCAGTAATTTTTTGGATATCATTAATTATTTTTTTTAGGTCATCTTCAGATAAATTTAATTCTTTTTGTTCTTTTTTATTTAGTTCAATAGAATCTCTTCTTATATTTCTTATTGCAATTTTTGAGTTTTCAGCATACTCAGATGCAATTTTAGTCAATTCTTTTCTTCTTTCTTCACTTAACTTTGGAATTGGCAGTCTTATTAATTGGCCATCTGTTTGAGGATTAATACCAAGATTTGAGTCAATGATTGAATTCTCTATTTGTTTAGTCATATTAATATCCCAAATTTGTATAGTTAAAGTACTTGGATCAGGTACAGATATATTACCCAATTGATTAATTGGGGTTTTGGTTCCGTACGCTTCAACTGTTATGTTGTCTAACATTGAAGGATTGGCTCTTGATGTTCTTAATGAGTTTAACTCTTTTTCTAAATGAATAAGAGTCAAGTTCATTTTTTTTTCAGTTTCTTGCATATTATTTAACTAATTTTACTATATGAGCCCTTCTGATTCAAAACATTAATTAAAGAATTTTTGGTAAATATATTAGTAATATAAATAGGTATATTAGTATCTTTAGCTAAACTAATTGCAGTTAGATCCATAACTTTAAGATTTTTGTTAATCACATCATTATAAGAAATTTTTTTTATTAATTTAGCTTTGGAATTTTTAATTGGATCTCTGTCATAAATACCATCTACTTTAGTTGCCTTAATAATAAAATTACAGTCTAATTCTGAAGCTCTTAATGCAGCTGCGGTATCTGTTGAAAAAAAAGGATTTCCTGTACCTGCAGCAAAAATAACAATTCTACTTTTTTCAAGATGTCTAATAGCTCTTCTTCTTATATAAGGTTCAGCAATTTGTGACATTGAAATTGCTGACTGAACTCTTGTTGGAACTCCTATTTTTTCCAAACTGCTCTGCAATGACAATCCATTCATTATTGTAGCCAACATCCCCATATAATCCGAAGTAGAGCGATCTATCCCCTCTGATGCACCTTTTATACCTCTAAATATGTTTCCGCCTCCAATAATTAAACAAAGTTGATATTTTTTTCTATAAACTTTTTTAATTTCATTTGCTATTTTATTTATTGTTGAGACATCAATACCATATTCAGATTTACCCATTAAAGCTTCACCTGAAATTTTTAGAAGTATTCTTTTTTTCATACTATAAAGAAATAATTTTGAATGATTTTATTTTAAAATTATATTCATTATAATGATCCTTTATAATGCTCTTAACAGTTTTTTCCTGATCAAGAATATAGTTTTGATTTAAAAAAGTTACCTCCGAATAAAATTTATTCATCTTACCATCTAAAATTTTTTCAACTATATTGGATGGCTTCCCTGAATTTAAAATTAATTCTTTTTGAATATTCTTTTCTTTTTCAATTAAATCTTTATCTAAGTCATCAATATCCAAAGATTCTGGTTTCATTGCAGCTATATGCATGCATAAATTTTTTGAGAGAGTTTTTATTGTTTCGTCAACAATTTGTGTTTCATATTGTATAATTGAAATTATTTTACCAATATTTTTTTTATAACTATTATGAACATAGAATGAATATCCAGTATTTTTATTTTCTAATACTATTAATTCATTTAATATTAAATTCTCTCCTATTTTTGCAATCATACTATCAAAAAATTCAGATATAAAAATTTTGTTGTATTTAAGATTAAGAAAAACATCTTTTGATAAATTTATATCAGCATTGTCTATTGCAAATTTACCTAATTCATCAAGAAAATTTAAAAATGTATCACTTTTAGCTGCAAAATCAGTTTCACTATTAACTTTTAATAAAACAATAAAATTAACATTAGCATAAATTCCGATTGCCCCTTCGTTTGCTTCTCTTGAGGTTTTTTTTGATGCCTTCGCAAGTCCTTTTTTTCTGAGATATTCTATTGAGTCATCTAGATTATTATTATTTTCAGAAAGAGCATTTTTACAATCTAAAAAACCTGCTCCAGTTTTATTCCTCAAATCTTTTATAAGATTCACTATGTTAGTCATTAATCACTCCTTAAAAACAATAATTATTTTTTTTCATCAATATTCAATTCTTCAACATTATCATCAATATTCATTGCATCTTCTATTGTTTCAAAGAAATATCTCTTATACAAATTAATTGACCTCAGCGCATCATCGTTTCCAGGGATTATATAATCAATTAATTCGGGGTCAGAATTTGTATCAACGATACCTACTACAGGAATATTAAGTTTTTTAGCCTCTAAAACTGCTATTCTATCTTTTAAAACGTCAAATATTACTAATAGATCTGGTTTGCCATTTAATTTTCTTATTCCGCCTATGTTTAAATCTAACTTTTGTTTTTCTCTTGAAATATCAAGTAATTCCTTTTTTGAAAGGTTATTTGAAATACTATCATCATTTAAAAAACTTTCTATTTCATCTAATCTCTTAATTGAATTTGAAATTGTGTTCCAATTTGTTAAAGTTCCACCGAGCCAACGCTTATTTACGTAGAAATTATTATTTATATTTGCAAGTTCCCTGACAGTATCAGCACATTGTTTTTTAGTTCCAACAAAAAGAATCTTTCCTGATTTTGATATTGTGTCATGAATTTTAGTCAATGCAACATTAAGTAAATCTACAGTTATCCTTAAATCAAAAATATGAATATTATTTCTTACTCCATAAATATATTGCTGCATTTTTGGATTCCATCTTCTGACATTATGTCCAAAGTGTACTCCTGATTCTAGTAAATCGTTTAATTTAATTTCAGGTAAATTCATTTTGTCCTCCGGTTATACCTCCACAAGAAAGAAAACACCGGTTTTTCTTGTGTGCTAGTTTTAAATATGGCTATTATTATATTATTTATATTTATCAAGAAATTTCTAAAGAATAATCAATTATTTTTGATTTTCTTAAGTCATCCAGTGCCTTGTATGATTTAATTGAATATCTGTTGAAATTAAAGTTTATTAACTTGTTATTTAAAGTAATAAATAAATCAATTTTGTTATTACAATTGATATTATTTTCAAAAACCTTATTTTTTATAGCAATAAGATCCTCAATTGATGAGTATATACTAAACTTCAATCTGTAATTTTTAAATTTATTTTCTAAAGAACTTATTTTTTTAATAATATATCGATTATCGTTATTATTTTTGATTAAATCAACATCAAAAATTAATAAATTACCTTCTTTCAGATATTGCCTATAATTATACAAATTTTCACTAAATATTGTTAATTCATATTGATTTTCTTTTTCAGATATAGTTATGAAGGCATATTTTCTACCATCTTTATTGGATCTTTCTTTTATGTCTAAAATAGCGCCACAAACTCTAAAAGAGATAAGGTTAGTTTCACCTAATTCATGTTCATTAAATTTACTAATATTTTCCAATTCAAAAAATTTATCAGGAAAGTGGTTTAGAGGGTGGTCAGAAAAATAGAAGCCTATTACCTCAAGCTCATTAATTAAAGTTTCTAGATTATTCCAAGCTTTAAATTCTTGAATAAACAAGTTTTTATCTTCAAACGAAATTTCAGTTTCCTCAAAGAGTAAATCTTGATTGAGATTTTTTTCTCCACCAAATAAATCAATAAATTTATGTACATTATGAAATAATTTTGATCGATTAGGCTCAATACTATCAAAAGCTCCAGCTTGAATTAATTTTTCTAATTGTCTTTTATTTATTAAGTCTTTATCAACTCTCTTCATAAAATCTATTATATTTTTAAATTTTCCATTTAATTCTCTTTCCTGAACCATCGCTGATAATGATTTTAGTCCAACTCCCTTTATTGCAGCTAATCCAAATCTTATAGATTTAATATTTTTATGAATTTCAATTGAAAATAATGGGTCAGAGAAATTAATATCAGGTTTTAAAAAACTAATATTTAATCTTTCAATTTCCTTTTTTAATAAAATAATTTTATCTGTTCTATCTATAGAATAATTTAAAGTTGCAGTAATGAACTCAGCAGGAAAATTTGTTTTCAAATATGCTGTTTGATATGAAATTAAAGCATAAGCAGCAGCGTGACTTTTATTAAATCCGTAACCTGCAAATTTATCAACTAAGTCAAATATCTTTGAAGCCTCTTTTTTTGAAAGATTATTTTTTAATGCACCTTCTATAAATCTATTTTTTTGCATATCCATTTCTTTTTGTATTTTTTTTCCCATAGCTCTTCTTAGTAAATCAGCTTCACCCAAAGAATAATTTGATAGAACTTGCGCAATCTCCATTACTTGTTCTTGATAAACAATGATACCGTATGTTTCCTTTAAAACATCTAATAACATAGGATGAATGTACTCGATTTTCTCTTTTCCATGTTTTCTATTACAAAAGGAAGGAATATTATCCATTGGGCCAGGTCTGAAAAGTGCGACAACAGCAATAATTTCCTCAAATTTATCTGGCTGTAATTGTCTTAAAACACTACCCATACCATTACTTTCTAATTGAAAAATACCAACTGTGTCTCCCCTACTTAATTGATCGTAAGTTTTATAATCATTCAAAGGTATGTTATTAAGTGAAAATTTTCCAACTTCTTTATTTATATATTTCACACAATCATTGATTATAGATAAAGTAGTTAATCCTAAAAAATCAAATTTTATTAAACCTGCTTTTTCAACATATTTCATAGAAAATTGAGTAGCACTAGTATTTGTATTTTGATCTTTATAGAGAGGAACAACTTTTGAGATTTTTTCATGACCTATAACTACACCAGCTGCATGAGTAGATGCGTGTCTGTGAGTGCCCTCTACTTTTAAACTCACATTAACAACATTTGATATTCTTTCATCAGTATTTATTTTTTCTTGAAGTGCTCTTTCAGATTTAATTGACTCACTTAATGAAAGAGGGTTTGAAGGATTAAAAGGAATTAATTTAGCAAAGGCATCTACTTCCCCATATGGGACTTCTAACACTCTTCCAATATCCCTCACAGCCGCTCTTGAAGCTAAGGTACCAAATGTAATTATGTGAGCTACACATTCTCTTCCGTATTTATCATTAACGTAATCAATTACTTCATCTCGTCTTGTTTGACAAAAATCAATATCGAAATCTGGCATTGAAACTCTTTCTGGATTTAAAAATCTTTCAAAAAGTAAATTATATTCTAATGGATTCAAATCAGTGATACCCAAGCACCAAGCAACAACACTTCCTGCGCCTGATCCTCTTCCGGGACCTACTGGTATTGAATTATTTTTTGCCCAATTAACAAAATCAGATACTATTAAGAAATAACCAGCAAATCCCATTCTTATAATTATTTCGTTTTCATAATTGAGTCTTTCAATATATTTATCAGTATTTGATAAATTGAATAATTGAATTTTCTTTTTCAAACCTTCGTTAGAAGATTTTAATAAATAGTCTTCAGCAGTTAAATTTTCATCATTTATAAACTTGGGAAATTTTGGTTTTGTTTCCTCAGGAAAAAAATTGCAAGAAAGAGCGATATTTAAATTATTTATTTGAATTTCTGGAATATCATCAAAAATATCAATCATTTCCTGTGATGATTTGAAATATATATTTTCATTTGAGACATCTCTTAGTGAATTGTTAATTGTTGATTTTTGAGCAATACAAAGA
>MDTG01378514.1_pt1 | contig 14377 bp, 12 predicted proteins | sample 811421 | NCBI WGS metagenome assembly MDTG01 (sample SAMN05326645, study PRJNA326480) | marine metagenome | isolation source: seawater | place: Pacific Ocean: South East | collected 2011
AAAAATATCTAATGGTTTTGACAAACCCAGACAAAAATGATTTTTATTATTAGTTAATTTATTCATTTTTTAACTTTTCAGATAATCTAAGAGCTAAGCACATTATAGTCCATGTAGGATTTGTAAAACCATTAAATGGAAAGACGCTTGATCCACAAACATATATATTTTGATACTGAAATAATTTTAAATTTTTATCTACAACACCATCCTCAATACTATTTCCTATTTTTGTTGTACAAGATGGATGTAATCCGGCTAAGTCATAATTAAAAAAATATTTTTGGAAATCTTTTATATCAAAAAAATTACCCAGCTTTCCATTTTTACCTATTGATTTATTAATTAGAATTTTATAATTTTCAATATCTTCTTCACTTAATTTCCAATTTATATTTATTTTTTTCAAACCAAATTCATCTATATTATTTGAGAGACTCACATAGTTTTTATCAGATATTTTTTGAGAAAAAAAAAGTTCGAAAGAATATTTATAGTATTTTCCTAGAATTATACCAAATTTATAAAATAATCCATTTAACTTTGAGAAAAAAAAATAAAATAAATTTATAATTTTTCTAAATTTCAAATTTTTAAGCTTCAAATAGTATCGTCTAATTTTTTTAAATGGATCAATTTTATAATCTAATTGAACACCCAAAAAGTATTTATCATTTTCAAATATTGCTGCAATTTCTTTATCATCATTTTTTCCAAGATTTGTTTTTATATTTGGTTTTGCAATTTTAATATAGTTTTCAATTTTTTTTTCAATTACTTTACCTAAATTTACGTGTGTATGATCCGAAAGATATTTTCCTAAATTTTTACTTTTATTTTCTAATAAATTTAGCAATAAATGTGGGTTTCCTAAACCGCCAGCACAAAAAATTACGGATTTATTAATATCAATTACAATTTTTCTACCTTCCAGATTTTTTAAATGAACTTTTTTGATTAAATCTGAATTATTTTTTTCATTTTCTAGAATTATTGGACAAAAACCCTTAAATATACTTATATTTTTATTTGTATTAATTTCAAAAAATTTAAAAATTGATCTGAAGTTACCTCTGCTTGAATATCTTAGAAAGTAATCTAACTTTTCCTCAGATTTATTTACATCATTAAAATCTGCTCTCATTAAATTTGATAATTTTTTTGAATATTCAGTTAAGTCATTATAATCCATGCCCCAGTTGGATTTATTAAATTCTTTTTCAGTTATAAGGTAAATTTTACCATGCCATAAAGCACTATTGCCTCCTAATTGATTGCTATAAATTGGAGTATAATTATTTGGAGAACTATTAACATAAGGACAAAAAAAATCATTTATACCAGGAGATTTTTCATTTGGTGCTCTATCTATCAAGGCAATTTTTAAACCTGCTTTTGAAAGCTCATTTGCTATTACACAACCTGCTGGTCCAGAACCAATTATTACATAATCAAAATTCATTTTAATTTAATATAAATAGCATAGCCATTATCAATATAAAAATTTAATTTAATTTGAACTAAAAATAGTTTTCTATTAATTTTTTACAAGGTTTTTCAAACTTTTTTGAAGAAATTACAGAAATAGAGAAGAGTACAGTTAAAAATATTAAAAAATATGTAAAATTCTTAAATACACTTAAATCAATTTTTAAGAAATTAAACATAATTATAAAAAATAGTTGCAATGGAAAATGCCATAAGTAAATGGAGTAAGAAGTATCTATGAATGTATTAACTTTCTTTGGTATTTTGTTAAACTTTATATAATAATTCTGACACAAAATAATTAATGAAGAAAACAACAATACTGTAGATGGTATTAAATTTACGTACTCAGATAAAAAACTTTTGTTATAATTAAGAGCAAATATTGATATTAATATTCCAAAGATACTTAATATTTGAAATTTTTTTTTATTTTTTTTTTTAAATTCACAAATAAAAAAAATTGAAATTCCCATGTAAAAATAAAAGAAACAAGCTAGAATATTAAAAATAGATTTTTGATAACCAAATACTAGAGGAAAAAAATAATAAAAAAAAATCATTATAAAAATTGAGAAAAAAATTTTAAACTTAACTAAAAATTTAAACGTAAGAAAAAAGAAAATAAAAATTGGAATTAAAATAGACATGAACCATATTGGTGCATTAAAACTCTGATTTATATGCAATCCCCAATCTGATGCAAAAAAAAGATGCAATACAAAATGATATAGATCGTTAGCATATCCAAACTGTGTTTCTCCATATAAATTAAGATTTAAATATTGAATTATAAAAACAATAATTAACGTAAAAATGTGTAAAGGATAATATTTTGCAAAAATATTTACAAAATAATTTTTTAAAATAATTTTTTTTTTTAAATAATAAAATGAAATGAAAATATAACCTGTTATTGCCCAATACAAATATACAAAGTTTGCACCATAATCTTTTCTTTTAACTAAATAATCAATAAATATATTTTTTTCATGAAAATCTAGGCTAAACCACAGCGCGTAGTGAAATAAAACAATTACAAACGATGAAAACCAGATCAATATTTTTAGAAGATATAATTTTTGGCTATCATGAATCATAATTAATTTATATTCTTTTTATGCTTGTATGTATTTAAATTGTTTATAGTAAGAAACAAGATTATTTGATAGCCTGGTCAGTAAAAATTTATTAGATCTCAAAACATTTATAAGATGAAATATAATGAAATTAAATTAACTATAATTAAAAAGGTAAGAGATATTTATTTTTTACTTAGATTTGGCCGAGGAAGATTTTTTTTTAGGTATATTTATACATACTTTTGCCATTTAATTTTTAAAAAAAAGTTTACCTTTGATTTTGAAAAAACCATCTTTTCCAATAAATGGTTCTATCAAAATATTTCATATATAAATTTTTTATTAAAAGATAAAAAAAAAAATATTAATAAAATTTTAGAAATAGGTAGTTACGAAGGTCAGTCAGCTTTTTTCTTTTTAAAATATTTTGTTGGCGCTCAAATAACCTGTGTAGATATTTGGCAGAATCAGGTTCATAACTATAAAAATATTGAATTCAAAAATATTGAAAAAAACTTTGATGAAAATTTAGATAAATATCAGGAAAGAATAATTAAATTTAAAGGATCATCAAAAAATTTCTTTAAAAAAAATAGTAATAAGAATTTTGATTTAATATTTGTGGATGGCTCTCATTATAAATACCACGTTTATCAAGATGCAATAAATAGTTTTAAAAATTTAAAAATAAATGGTTATATCTTATTTGATGATTATCTCTTTAAATATAAATCAAAAAAAAATTCTCATCCTTTATTTGCTATAAACAAATTTTTAATTAAATATAAAAAAAAAATAAAAATTATTGCAATTTATAGACAGGTTTTAATTAAAAAAATTTCTGATTAGAAACATTAAATATCTTTTGTAAAATAATTTTGAAAATATAAGATATTTTAAACATTTTAAAACTGTAAAAATTTCAAATCTTTTAATAGCACCATTTAATACAGGTATATATGCTTTAGTATAAATCTGTTTTTTAAATTCAAAATATTTATTTTGTGGAATTATTCTTTCGTATTTTTTAAAAAAATAACTTAAAGACTGCTTTCTTAAATTATAATTTCTAGATATTTGTAAATAATTAAATTTTTCTGTTTTAACTAATACTTTATTTAAATAATTTACTCTTAAATTTGACATCGAAACCCTGAACCATAAGTCATGATCTTCCGAACCTCTTAAATTAATATCAAAACATCCTATTTTTTTTAAAGATTTAGTTTTAAAAAACATTGATGAACAATTAGGATTTGACCAAAAATTGATCAATCTTTTAAAAATCTCTTTATTATCTTCAATTTTATATTTTCTATTTTTTTTATTTTTATAGTTACAGTAAACAAAATCTAATTTTCTTTTTTCTGCAAGATCATATTGTAATCTTATTTTTTTTTTAAACCAAATATCATCTGTGTCTAAAAAAGAAACATATTTAGTTTTACATAATTTAATACCAATATTTCTTGAAGCTGAAACACCTATATTTTTTTTATTTCTTAGTATTTTATAATTAAATTTATATTTATTTTTTAATTTAATTTTCCTAGCTGATGCATCATCCACAATAATTACTTGTTTGGGAAGAAGGGTTTGATTGTTTATTGATTTTAATGCCAATTCTAGTAAATTAAATCTATCTTTAACAGGAATTACTACTGTAATATTTCCAATCCTCATAAAATTATTTATTTTATATCCAATTTTTTTTATTATCCTTAAATATATAATTAAAAATAACTTATCTTGACTATCATTAATAAATGTCGATACATCTCAATTCGCCATTTTATTTAAAAATTATTTATTATATGCATAAATATATCAAGTTTATATATAATTAAAAATTGTATAATTAAAAAGTATGAAGATATTAATTACTGGAGCAGCTGGTTTTATTGGTTTCAAATTTTCTGAATATTTATTAAAAAAAAATTTAAAAGTCTTTGGAATAGATAATTTAAATAACTATTATGATGTAAAACTCAAAAGAAAAAGAATACAGGAATTAAAAAAATATAAAAAATTTAAATTTAGAAAAGTTGATTTAATAAATAATAAGAAAATAGATATAGTTTTTAAAAAAAATAAATTTGATTATGTATTTCATTTTGCTGCTCAAGCAGGCGTAAGATATGCCATAGAGTCACCAAGGGATTATATAAATTCAAATATAAATGGTTTTTTTAATATATTGGAAATTTCTAAAAAATATAAAGTAAATAGAATATTTATATCATCATCCAGTTCTGTTTATGGAGATAATTCAAACTACCCATCTAAGGAAAATCTTCATTTAAATCCCAACAATGTATACAGCTTATCAAAAAAATTTAATGAAGATTTGTCAAAAAGTTATTCAAATTTTTATAAGTTAAATGTTACTGCTTTAAGATTTTTTACAGTTTATGGTGAATGGGGAAGACCTGATATGCTTATTATGAAAATTATGAAATCGGTTAATGATAAAAAAACATTTTTTTTAAATAATTATGGTGATCATTATAGAGACTTTACATACATTAACGATGTTACGAAAATTTTATATAAACTTTTCAAAAAAAGAAATCAAAAGAAGTTCGAAATTTTTAATATTTGTGGAAATAAACCAATTAAAGTTCAAAAAATTGTTCATAAATTAGAATCTCTGGTTGGTAATATAAAAATTAAAAATATAGAAAAAAATAAGGCCGATGTTTATAAAACTCATGGCTCTAATAAAAGACTTATTAAATATATTGGTAAGTTTAATTTTACACCTGTAGACGTTGGTCTTAGAAATGTTGTAGATTGGTATAAAAAATATTATAAAAAATAGATTAGGAATATTTAATAGAAGTTTATATACAATTTAGATAAAGCAAATTATGGATAAACAAATCGAAAATTTAGACTATATAAAAAATTTTTTTTTAAATAGTAATATCGAAATAAGTTTAACTAATTTTATAATCGCAATAATACTTTCAACAATTTTGGCATATATTATAAAAAAAGTATATTTGTATAGCTCTCAATCACTATCAAATAAAGAATACTTTTCAGATTTGTTTATTCCTTTATCTATAATAACATGTTTAGTTATAACTGTAATAAAGTTTTCATTAGCTCTTTCTTTGGGTTTAGTTGGAGCTTTATCAATAGTTAGATTTAGGGCAGCAATAAAGGAGCCTGAAGAATTAATTTATTTATTTTTAATTATAGGAATTGGCCTAGCATCTGGAGCAAACCAATTTATGGTTGCTATAATTGCAACTATTTCTATTTCTATTATTCTAATTTTATTTTCAATATCAAGAAGAGGCAAATACAATAATACTGAAAAAATAAGTACGAATATTGTGCAAATAGAAGTAAAAAATAAACAAGTTTCAATAAAAAAAATTTTAGAAATGCTTCAAAAAAATTGCGAACATGTAAATTTAAAATCCTCAAATTTATCTGATAATTTGGAGACCTACGTATTTTGGGTAGAAATAGAGAATAAATCGTCATTATTAAAATCTATTGAGGCTTTTAAAAAAATAAGCTCGAAAAATTTAACTATTTCATTGTATACAAGTGAAAATATTCACGAGTAATGATTTTTAAGGGAAAAAGAAAAAATAAAAAAAATAAATTTTTTAATTTCATTAAAAATTTATTTACTTTTTTTTTTTCAATACAAATTATAATTATTTTACTTTTATTAATTTGGTATATTAGTAATCCAATTAAATACATTTATTCACCAGAAAGAATAATTTCTACTATTAGCATAAAAGCAAAAAACTCAATTGGATTTGATATAACTAATGCAAGTAAATATTTGAAAATATATTTACTAGGATCATATTATTCAATTTTTAAACCAGAAATAGATAAAATTGATATAATCATAAATCAAAAAAATTTAATTGAGTTAGAGTTTCAAAGACAAAATAGATCCCACTCAAGAGGATCTGATATCGAGCTAAAAAAAAGACTTAGCAAATATGTAAATGGATCAATAAAATATAATGGAGAAAAGATACCTATAAAGATTAGAGTTAAAGGAGACAGAAAAATACATTTTGATGATATTCTTTCAACATCTTATAAAGTGGATGTTAGAAGAGGAGAGACAATATGGGGATTAGAAGAATTTTCTATTCAGAAGCCTATAGTAAGAAATTATGCATATGAATATATATTTCATAAATTGCATCATGAGATTGGAAATATTTCTCTTGATTACAAATTAATTGATCTTTCAATTAATGGCCTGAGCTATGGAATATATTCAATTGAAGAAGGTTTTTCTAAAGAATTAATAGAGAGACATTCAAAAAGAAATGGGCCTATTTATGGTATAAGAGATGATATATCAAAAGAATATCCAAATGTAATTTATGATAGTTATTCAGAACTTTACTGGAAAAATAATAATATTGATTTGCTAAATGCCGGGTATGGAATTCTTAATTTGATTAAAGAAAATGATACTAATGCAGCAAAATTTATAGACTGGGAAGCATGGGGTAAATTTTTTGCAGTTGCAGACATGATGGAAGCTTATCATGGTGCTTTAGCTAAAAGTGTAAGAATTTACTATAATCCAGTATCGGGCAAGATTGAACCAATAAGTTTTGATGGTCATCATGGAACAGCAGACTTTTCGAATTTTATAATTCTTGATTTTTTAAATGAAAATTCATCTTGCTCTTGGATATGTAATGAAAGAGATTGGTTTTTAAGATTTTTATTAGATGAGAATAATAATCCAAGAGATGAATTTTTAATACCTTATTTAAAATATTTGAATAAAATTTCTAGTGATAAATTTATAAAAAAATTTGAAGAAAAATACTCATCAAAAATTGAAAATCTTAATAAATTTTTTTATTCAGATTTCTCAAAATATGATAATATTTTTTGGAAGGGTATTTTTCCTTATGTTTATAAAGAAAATTATATAAAACAACGAGCAAAAAAAATAAAACAAAAGCTCAATTCTACTGATATTTCTAATTTTCTTTTTTCTAAAAGTGAAAATAAACTATACATAAAATTTGCCAATATAAGCAATCCAATAAAAATATCGTCAAATTGCGATCAAGAAAAATCTAATAGAATTGAGACCTGGATACATAAAAGCAAAACAATACTGTGGCCTAATAAATGTGAGTATCTTACTATAGAAGCCATTAATAAAAATTTTAATAGAGTAAAACTCTTTAAAAATCCTGTATTAAGTAATTTTTTACCTGAAAATCTTGAAGATTTGCCTGCATTACATAATTTAGTTGAGGGGACTCTTATTGATAATGATTTTTTTCCCAAAGGTAAAAAAATTAAAATTTCTAAAAATACAAAGTTACCAAAAAATATAAATTTAAAAATTAAAAATAATCAGAAAATAATTTTAGAAAATGGATCAACCCTAGTTCTATATGGAAACTTATATATTTATGGAAATAAAAATGACAAAGTAATTATTGAGGGTGTGGAGCCAGAATATGGCTCTATTATCAGTATAAATAACATTTTTGATGCTCAAAATTTATATGTAAATAAGTTAAGCGTTCCTGACATTAAAGGTTATACATATTTCGCGGGAATAAATATTTTTAATTCAGAAGTTAAGTTAAACAATGTGACTTTTTTAAATTCAAAAAGTGAAGATACCCTAAATCTTATAGATTCAAATTCTACAGTTTCTAATATAAAATTTATAGACTCACAGTCTGATGCATTGGATATTGATGGAGGTTCATTAAATATTGATAATATTTATTGTAAAAATATAGGTAATGATTGTTTAGATTTTTCTAATGCTTCCATTTCAGGAAAAAATGTATTTACGAAAAATGTATTAGATAAGTCGATTAGTATTGGTGAAAAATCTAAAGTTAAGATGGAAAATATTAATATTATAAACTCAGAAATAGGCCTGGCTGTTAAAGATAGTTCAGTTGCAGATTTGAGTTCTATTAAGATTGAAAACTCAAAACTTCCATTTGCTGTATTTGTAAAAAAAAATGAGTATGGACCTGCAAAATTAAATATAAAAAATTTAAATTTAAAAAGTGGCGACCTAAAATATCTTGTAGATAATAAAAGCCAATTAGTTATTGATGGCACTACTTATTTAGGAACAGAATCTGGAAAAGTAATAGAATCTTATCTCTATGGAAATCTTTATGGAAAATCTACAAATAGATAATTCTCAAAGATATGAAAGAAAATATGTAATTGATCCTAATAAATCATGGATTTTTAGAAACATGCTAACAGATAAAAAATTTACACAAGTTTATTCTTCAAGAAAAGTATTTTCTTTATATTTTGATACTATTGATCATAAATTTTTTAAGGAAAATATTGAAGGGGTAGGAATAAGAATTAAACCTCGTCTTAGATGGTATCTGAATAAAAATGATACAAATGAATCCTCTATTCATACAATACTCGAATTAAAAAGAAAAAAAGGATTTGTGGGCACAAAGCTACAATTTAAATTAGATAAATATAAAAATATTTATGAACTTATTGAAAAGATAAATAAATTTGATTTTCAAAATAAAATCTCAAACATTATCAAAAGACAAGTTTTTCCAGTGCTAATCACTTCTTATGATAGAGAATATTATTTAAGTCAAAACAAAAAATTTAGATCAACAATAGACACAAATTTAGAGGTAACATCTCTAAAAAATTATTCTATAAAATTACCTATCAATAAGGAAATTATGGAAATTAAATATAGTACAAATTATGATAAAGATTTTAGGAATATTATAATAAATAATAAATTTAAATTTAGGTTTCAAAAATTTTCAAAGTATGTAGTAGGATTATTAAGTCTAAAAAAAAATGGCTTAATATAGCCATGTTTTATTAATAACAATTTTTTAATGATAAAAAAAATTTATTATTGGTCACCGTTTTTTTCAGATATAGCAACTATAAAAGCAGTATTAAATTCTGTAATTTCTATTAGCAAATTTGCAAAAAATGATCTTAAACCTACCTTAATAAATGTGATTGGAGAATGGGACTCTTATAAAGATATAATATTGAAAAACAACATAGAAGTAATAGATTTAAAATTAAGTAAAAATTTTAAAAAAAAAAAAATTAGAGGTTTTTTTCAAAGTAGATATTATCAAATTAAAATATTTATATTAGCTTTTTTTCCTTTGATTTCTATTCTAAAAAGAAATAAGCCAGATATATTTGTGCTTCACTTAGTAACTTCTTTGCCACTATTTTTAAATTATTTATTTAACTTTAAATCAAAAATAATATTAAGAATTTCAGGACTACCAAAATTAAATATTTTTAGAAAACTATTTTGGAAAATTGCAATTAAAAAGGTGGATATTATAACTACACCAACCATTGCTACAAAAAATCATTTACAAAAAATTTTAAATAAAAAAGAAATATATTTACTTAGAGATCCAATAATTTATGTAAAAGAAATTAATAAGAAACAAATAAATTATAAAAACCACAAGTCTGAAAGCAATATATATGTTGCAATAGGAAGACTTACGAAACAAAAAAACTTTTTATTTTTATTAAATTGTTTTAAAAAAATTATTGATATAAATAAAAATAATTATTTATATATTCTTGGTAATGGAGAAAACTATCGCAAATTAGAGGAATTTATAAAAAAAAATAATTTAGAAAAAAATATTTTTTTGGAAGGATATAAAGAAAATATTTACAAATATTTAAATAAAGCTAGAGCATTTATATTGTCTTCTCTGTGGGAGGACCCTGGTTTTGTATTAGTAGAGGCGAGCTATTCAAATACAACTATAATTTCAAGTGATTGCGAAAATGGACCAAAAGAAATATTAGATGAAAATAAAAATGGATTTTTATTTAAATCAAATGATTATAATAGTTTTATAGAGACATTTGATAGATTTGAAAAAACAAATTCTAAAGAAATTAGTATTAAAAAGATCAACGCAAAAAAGATGTCAAAAAATTTTTCATTATTTAGTCATTATTGTGAATTAAATAAGATCCTTAATTAAAATAAAAAAATGAGAGAATTATTAATTTTTGTTCCTTCAATTGAGGATGGTGGTGTAGAAAAAAATTTATTTCTTATCTCCAATTATTTTGCAAATAATAAAATTAAAACAAATATAATTACAGCTAATTTAAATAAAAAAAAAAAATTTAATAATAAAGTAAATTTTATTTCTTCAAAATCTAATTTTTTTAACAATAAAAATAGATTTTATAAAACTATTTTTTGTTTTTATTTATTGTTTAAATTTTTAATAAAAAAAAAAAACTTTCTAATATTGTCTTTCCAGGCAAATATTTATGCAATTTTTTTTGCATGGTTTTTCAGATTAGATATCATAACAAGATCAAATACGGCTCCACCTGGCTGGTCATCGAACCATTTAAAAAGATTAATTTTTAAAATATTTTTTAAATATCCAAAAAAAATTATTGTTAATAGTAATGATTTTAAAAATCAGATTGATAAAGAATTTAATGTAAAATCGCTTTGTATTTTTAATCCACTTGATAAAAAAAATGTAAAAATAAAATCTTTGGTTAAAACAAAAATAAATTTTTTCAAAAAACAAAGTTATAATTTTATTAATATTGGAAGGATGACAGATCAAAAAGATCAAATTTTAATTTTAAAGGCATTTAATAAAATTAAAAATAAGTTAAATTTTAAACTAATTATTTTAGGTAAAGGTAAGAATAAACAGTTTTTACAAAATTATATAAAATATAATAATCTTTCGAAGAGAGTAAAAATTATTGGATATAAAAAAAATCCTTATCCATATATAAGAAAAGCAGATGTATTTATTTTATCTTCAAAATTTGAAGGTTTGCCAAACGTATTACTTGAGTCTCAATATTTAAAAAAAATAATTGTTTCAACATCATGTCCAACGGGTCCAAAAGAAATATTGCTTAATGGACAAGCTGGATTTTTATTTGATATTGGTAATGCTGAACAATTAAAAAAAATAATTCTTTTTATAACAAAACAAAAAAATTCAAAAATAGTTAGTAAAAAAGTAAATATTGGTTTTAATTCAATAGATAGATTTGATTTTAAAAAAAATATAAATAAGTATTTTTATTTAATCAAAAAATATTTGTAGGAAAATTAAAGTGATTATTTTATTTATTTTATTAACTTTTATTTCAATAGCATCAATCATTGGATATGGAGCTGTATTTAATAAATTTTTACTTAAAAATAATGAATGTTTAAATTTAGGATTACTTGGATTTACTGGTTTACTTTCATTAAGTTTTATTTCTTATTTTACCCATCTTTTTATTTCACACAACTTTGTTCATAACATAACTGTTCTTTTTTTTGGTATTTTAAGTTTCATAATATTCTATAAAAAAAAAAATATTATTATTAGAAAAGAAAATATTTATATTTTATTTTTACTTATATTAGGTATCTTTATTTCAAAAACTCATGATGATTTTGGTTATTATCACTTACCAAATGCATTACATTTTTCAGAAAATAAGCTTGAATTTGGCTTAGGAAATTTAAACCATGGTTTCAAACATCATTCTTCAATTTTTTATTTATATTCAATATTCTATTTACCATTAATTAAATTTTATTTATTTAATGTTATTAATTTCCTTTTTTTAATTTTTGCTATCTTTTATTTATATGAAAATATAGATGATGATTTAAAAAAAAATCAATATAACTTTTCAAGTCTTTTAAAGACTATTTTATTAATTTTATTTATTAGCATATTCAATAGAGTAGGTGAGTATGGGACTGATATAACTGGTCAACTTCTTGCCGGTGTATTTATTTGTTTATTAATTGATTTTATAAATAAGACATTTTCAGAAAAAAATTTTTTTTTAATTTTGTCTTTATTAGTATATTTAATAACAATAAAAACATATTTTGTAGTTTACTTAATTTTTCCTTTAATAATAATTTTTCTTTCAAAACAAAAAAAATTGATTCTAATAAATTTTTTTTATTCTAAAATTTTTATTTTTTTAACTTTAGTTATAATTTTATTTATAATTTTAAATATTGCAGCAACTGGATGTATAATTTATCCAATAAATAATTTATGTTTTCCAGAGTTTTTTTATTGGGGTATACAAATTGAAACAATAAATTATTTGTCTAATTGGTATGAAATTTGGTCTAAAGCAGGAGCGGGTCCAGATTTTAGAGAAAGCGATCCAATGCTATACATTCAAGGTTTCAATTGGATTTCTAATTGGATTGACAAGTATTTCTTCACAAAGGTTTCAGACTTTTTGCTAGCTATATTTATAGGAATGATAATAACTTTATTTGTATTTAGAAAACAATTTACTCTTAAAACAAAACTTAAAAAAAATATAGTTTTAGTTTATCTTGGTATTTTACTTTTAATTTTTATTTGGTTTTTTAAATTTCCTTCTTTAAGATATGGAGGACATATTCTTCTTATATTATTTTTTGTCGTGCCTTTTTCTTTATTTTTTAATTTTAAAAATAATCAAAATTTAAGGAATAAATTTAAAATATTGTTACTTATTTCTATTTTAATATTTAATTATAAAAATATTTCTAGGATAAATAAAGAATTTGATTATAGTGCTGCTGGATATTTTAAATCTTTTCCTTTATTTCATATTGAAAATGTAAATTTTGATGAAACAATTATTAATGGTGAAAAAGTTTATAAAGTAAAAGGTATGTGCTGGGCTACGCCAACACCATGTTTAAGAAATATTAACAAAAAAATTGAAAAAAAATATGGTTTTAAAATTTATTTAAATAATTAAACATGAAAAAAAAAGTTTCAATAATCATTCCTTACTATAAAAATATAAAATATATATTCAGATGTATTCAATCAATTTATGATCAAAATTATAAAAATTTTGAAGTAATTCTTGTATATGATGACATAGATAAAAAAGATTTAAAATTAATTCAAAACAAATTTATAAATTATAAAAATTTAAATCTGATTGTTAATAACAAAAATATTGGTGTATCTATGTCTAGAAACAAAGGTATTAAAAAAGCGAAGGGATATTATATAGCTTTTTTAGACTCAGATGATTTTTGGAAAAAGAATAAATTAAAAAAACAAATTAAATTTATGGAAAAATATTCCTTAGATTTTTCTTTTACTGCTTATGATATTTTAAAATCAAATAAAGCAGTTAAAAAAAAAATTAAGTCTACATATACTTATCACGACTTATTAAAAAAATGTGATATTGGTCTCTCAACGGTCGTAATTAAATCTAAATTAATAAAAATTGGAAATTTTCCAAATTTACGAACCCAAGAGGATTTTGCATTATGGCTAAAGTACCTAAAAAACGGTGTAAAAGCTAAAGGAATAAATGAGTCTTTAAGCGTTTGGAGAGATACCCCAAATTCGTTATCATCTAATATTTTTCAAAAATTAAAAGACTCTTTTATGGTTTATTATTACTATGAAAATAAAAACTTATTAGAGTCTATATTTAGTGTATTAATTCTTTCTATCAATAAAATTAAAAATACTTTAAATATAAACTTAAAATAAAATGAGAAAAAAAGTAGCTTTAATCACTGGTATTACTGGCCAAGATGGATCCTATTTAACAGAGTTTTTACTAAAAAAGAAATATAAGGTGCATGGTTTAGTAAGAAGAGTCGCTTTAGAAGATGGTAACCATAGGCTTTGGAGATTAAGACATTTACTTAATAAAATAACTTTACATCCCGCTTCTTTAGAAAGTTATGCTAGCTTGGTAAAATTAATTCAAAAAATCAAGCCACACGAAGTTTATCATTTAGG
>MDTG01041725.1_pt1 | contig 14376 bp, 15 predicted proteins | sample 811421 | NCBI WGS metagenome assembly MDTG01 (sample SAMN05326645, study PRJNA326480) | marine metagenome | isolation source: seawater | place: Pacific Ocean: South East | collected 2011
TAATTGGATTAATATCATAATTAATAACAAAAAAATTTCTTTTTATGAAAAATTTTGTTATATATTTTCCAATGAAACCACTCCCTCCTGTTATAAGTATAATATCATTACTAAACTTCATAAGATGTTAATAGTACAAAAAAAAAATAAAAGCAAACATGAGAATTTTTCAAGTTGTAATGTTTGTAAATCAAAAAAAATTAAAAAAGTTTTTAGCTTGGGAAGACATGCTCCAGCAGACACATTTTTAAGTAAAAAGGATATTGATTTGCCAATAGATGAAATTGATTTAAATTGCTTCTTTTGTAATAATTGTCTAAATATACAACTTAAAAAAACTATAAATCAGAATATAAAGTATAATAAAACAGATTATTCTTATTCATCCTCAAATTCAAAAAAATCTAAAATTTATTTAAACCAATATTTTCAGACAATCGAAAGAAGTTTTAAGAAAAAACAAAAAAAGGTTTTAGAGATAGGAGCAAATGATGGATTTTTAATTAAAAAATTTAAACAGAAAAAAAACATACTTTATAGTTGTGAGGCATCAAAATATTGGTCAATTTTTTTAAAAAAAATTGGAATAAAGACTTTGAATAGAATATTTGAAAAAATTCCAAATTCATTTAGGTCTCTACATGAAAATTCTTTTGATTTAATTATTGCAAATAATGTCTTTAATCATTCACACAACGTAAGGAAATTTTTTTTCAATCTCTATAAATTAATAAATGAAGATGGTTTAATTTTTATTGAAGTTCCATATTCAAATTGGATGATTAAAAAAAAAAAATTTGAATTAGTTTATTTAGAACACGTAAATTATTTTAATTTAAGTACTTTTAAAAAGTTATGTGATATTAATAAACTTCATATAAATAATATTTACTTTTCTGATTACCATGGTAAAATGTTAAGAATTATAATTTCTAAAAAAAAAAATAAATTCAATTTCAAAAAATTTTATCTCAAGAGAGAAGATATTATAATAATAAAAATCTTTTTAAAGATTTTCAAATTAGCCTAAATAATAGAAAATTAAAATTTGTGAGAAAAATCAAAAAATTAAGAAAACTTAATGAAAAAATAATTGCAATTGGTGCCAGTGCTAAAACTAGTTCAGTACTAAACTTTTTTGGTCTTGATAATAAAGATATTCTATTTGTCACAGATAATTCGAAGCATAAAATAGGTAAATTTTTTCCAAATAAAAAAATTCCTATTAAAAAAGATGAGGATCTGACAAAAGTAAAAGGAGCAAATATTTTCTTTTCTACGTGGAATATCTCTGATTTTGTAAAAAAAAAAATTTTAAGAATTAATAAATCAATAAAAATTATTAAATATTGATTTTAAGTTTTATTAAATAAAATTTATTCATCGTTTTTAAATCGTTTATTTTAAACTTTAAGTTTATATTTAAAAGCGAAGAGTTTAAAATAAACTGCGCAGTAAATAAATAAATTTAATACAAGCAGGACAATCTGATATTGAGTATTTGAAATATTTTGTATTCCAAAATAAAAAATAATTAAGTTATATAATAAGATAATCAACGATCCAAAATTATTTGCAAAAATATTTTTTATTTTATATTTCTTTTTTAAATAAAAAAAAATTAATTGATGTAAATGATTGTTATCAGGTTTTATTGGGGATTTTTTTAATTGGAACTTTCTTAATATGGAAAATAAATTTTCAAAACATGGATACCACAAAAGTAATATAACAAAAAAAGGTGAAAATATTTGATATTCAGTATAAATTTTAATTAATAAATACCCATAAAAAAAACTCAATATATATGCACCCGTATCTCCCATGAATGACTTTTTTGAGAGATTGAGTAAAAATAAAATGAATAGGATTGTTAAAAAAAATAATAAATTATTACTCTCAATATCTAAAAAATTAATAAAATTTAACTGGTAGAATACAACAGATATTAATAGATAATAACCTACTAACAATCCATTCAATCCATCAATGAAATTTGATCCATTAATTAAAATTAAAAGGCAAAAAGTAGAAAATAAATAACTTAGTAAAATATTAGAATTTATAAGATCTATAATATATATTCTCGTTGGCGTTATTCTTAAATCAGATAAATAAACAATTAAAAATAATAAAATAGCTTGAACTAAAAATCTTGTTTTTGGTGAGTCTGTTATTTTCAGATCAGTTGCTAGTCCCAATAAAAATAAAAGAGAGAAAAGATAAATGATAGACTCTATTTCATTAAAATAGAGATATAAAATTGAAAAAAAAATAAATATTCCCCCAGTTAGTGGTACGTTAGTTATTCCAGAAAACTTTTGATGAATTGAACCACTATAATTGAGAAAAAAATTTTTCTTAATAAGAAAATTATTAAAAAAAATAAAAATTAAGAAACTAATTATAATAACTAACAATTCTTCCATTTATTTAAATAAAGAGTTTAAACTTAACAAAAATAAAAAATATAAAGATTTGAATAAATTAAAACCCATGAATTTATTATAAACATAATATCCATCTTTTAATTTTTGCAAAACTGAGGATGATAAAGAATTATCAAGTTTTCTCCATAACATTAAATTTTTTTGTAAACCACCTATCTTAATATTTTTTTTTAATATTTTGAGCCATAACACAAAATCCTCCTTTGTTTTTAGGTTCGCAAAGAAACATTCTTTACGTAAAATTTCTCTTTTAATAATTACTGAGGAAAGGCCTATATCACAAGATTTTAAAAGCTCATTTTCGTTATGAAAATTTCTTGCAACCATATGTCTTAAAATATTGTTTTCTTTATCAATAATTTCATAACTTGTATGACTGATTAAGTAATTTTTTTTTTTTCATAAATTCAATTTGTAATTTCAATTTATTTTTTCTCCATAAATCGTCAGCATCAATAAAACTAATGTATCTGCCTTTTGATTTTTTAATACCTTTATTTCTTGATAATCCAGCACCTATTGATTTCTTGTTAATAATGAGGGATATTCTTTTGTCAGATTTAATTAATTTTTTTATAAATTGAAGATCTTTTTTCTGTTCGTCATCATAAATAATAATTATTTCAACTTTATGGTAAGTTTGTTTTAAAACTGACTTCAAAGTATTGGTAATATATTTCTTTTTCCTGTAATAGGGTATTATTATTGAAACGAGATCCATTGCATTTATAATTTTTGAATGTATTTTAAATACTTAAAATATATCTAATTATATTTCCAATTTAAATATTTTTGTTTAGATAATAATACTTTAATGAAAGAAAAAAATTTAATCATTTTTATGCCTACAATCATTAAAGGTGGTGGGGTTGAGAAAAATTTTTTTATAATTTCGAATTATTTATCAACGAGATTAAAGAAAATAAGTGTAATTACTCTATCAAAAATAGCCCGAAAAAAATTAAATAAAAAAATAAAAATTATTCATCCAAAGAATAATTTGATTGAAAATTTTAGCAGGAGATTAAAATTTTTAATTTCTCTGATATTTTTATTTAGGGAAATTCTTAGTAATAAAAATTCAACTGTATTTTGTTTCCAGGGTATAATTTATTGTATATTACTATGTAAGTTAACAAGAACAGAGGTAATTATTAGATCAAACTCATCACCCTCTGGTTGGTCTAAAAATTTTTTAAAACAAATTTTATATAAAAAAATTTATGGCTTGGCTGATAAAATCATCGTAAATAGTTTGAGTTTTCAGAGGGAATTGCATGATAAATTTAATTTAAAAAGTATATGTATTTACAATCCATTAAATATTAATGAAATTAATAAACATTCCAAAAAAAACACTAAAATAAAATTTTTTAAAAAAGAAAGCATTAAGATTATTTGTGTTGCAAGATTATCTGAGCAGAAAGACCATGATTGTTTGGTAAAATCAATAAATATACTTAAAAATGATTATAATATAAAACTTATTCTTTTGGGGTCAGGTCCACTCAAAAATACAATTAATAATTCAATTAAAAGCTTAAAACTTGAAAAGAATATTAAAATAATTGAATTTAAAAAAAATCCATATCCCTATATCCTGAAAAGCGATCTATTAATATTGTCATCCAAATATGAGGGCTTGCCTAATGTGCTTCTTGAGGCAATTGCTTTAAAAAAGTTTGTGATATCATCAGACTGTCCGACTGGGCCCAGAGAAATTTTAGATGGCGGAAAAGGAGGTGATCTTTTTAAAGTAGGTGATTATTTGACCTTATCAAAAAAAATAAAATTTTTTATTCATAAGAAAAAAGAAATCAATTCTAAAAAAACTTACGCCTCAAAAAGACTCAAAAGATTTAGTTATAGAAATAGATTACAAGACTATTTGAATGTGATAAAAAATTAAAATTACTTTTCTTTAACAATTGAACGAAAAAACTTTAAAATGATCAATGCTAGCCCAAAGTGAACATAAAAAAATTCATGCAATCTTCCAAAAAAGTTGGACTTAAAGAAATTCGGTAAAATCTCAAAACTCTCAGAAATTTCTTGAACCTCCTGATTTGTTATTTTTGGAGTCATTGTGAATGACAACAGTAGTCTTGGTTTATTTGATTTATTTTTTGTTCCTCTGTGCCATAAATTATGTGGTCTTATTAAAATTTGACCTTTTTTTAAAATTACCTTTTTTTTATTTTTTCTACCTAAAAAAAATTTCCAAAACTTCATTTGTTTTTTGTGTGATCCTAAGCAAATTTCCGTTGGCGCATTTTTCAATCCAATATCTTCTGTAACAATTGATACCATATACATCTTCTTATTATACGAACCATCTGTGTGAAAATGCTGCTTACCTTTATTTGGTAATACAAGATTTCCTCCATGAAAGACGTTAAATTCCTCTAATTTACTTTCAGTTAAATTTTCAAATATTTCAATTAATTGATCCTTAAATATCAAAGAGTAAAGTTTTGGCCCAAAAGGACCTTGATTAATGCCGAAATTTCCCATTACATAACCACCATTTTTTTTTAATTCGCTATTTTTAATCTTTGAATTCATATCATCGTAAATTTTATTAACTAAGTTATTAAAATCCTGGTCAAATTCTAAATCTGTATCTAAAATTATATAACCGTTATTATTGTAATAATTTTTATCTACTGGTCTTTTTATAAACATAATCTTCCTTGTGAATTCGTTTTATTAAAATATAATTTTTTTTAGTCATAAAAGCATTAAGAACTTTAAAATTATAAGTCTCAATACAAAAATATTCAATATTTACCTCATTAAAGTCTATACCTTTAAGAAGTTCAATTTCTGCACCCTCAACATCAATGATCGCCAGATCGATTTTTTTAATTTTATGTTCTCTAAAAATATTTTGAAGAGTTTCAACTTTGCAAGATAACTTCTCAAAGTTTCCTGAGAGAGTCTCTTTAGCTAAATTATCGATTTTATCTCTTGGATAATGTCTAAAATAGGAATTACCTTTATCATCAATAATATACGACATTTGGTTTAAATTTTTTAAAAATAATTTTTTGTTTAAGAAATTTTTACTTAAACAAATTAAATTTAGACAAATATTTTCAGGCCTATTTCTTTTTAAATATTTAAAATGAATTGGATTTGGTTCTATCAATAATCCTTTCCATTTAAACTCTTTTTCAAATCTTAATGAGACAGATTCCGAAAAACCGTTATAAGCACCAACTTCCAGAAAAAAACCACCTTTTTCGGGTTTAATAATCTCTCTTAGAGATTGATCAATGTTGCCTCTACAAGAATATCTATTTAAAAAATTAAATTTTAAATATTGATAAAAAAAAGATAAATCTAGCCAAAGTTGATAAGAAAATTTTTTTTTTATAAAATTCTTAAGATTTTGAAACATTTTTCAATTTTTTTCAAAATAAGCGTACAAAAAATAACCAAAGTATCTTGAAAAAAATCTCCCTAACCAACTGTTATGAGATTTTAAAAAGGGTAAAATTCTTCCTTTGTGATGTCCATAAGAAACTTTAATATTTTTGTATCCAATTTTTTTTAAAACCCTTTTCATCTCAAATATGCTATAATGTTTATTATAATGACCATCAGTAAATTTTTTACAAATTGTTGTAAAATTATATCCCTTGAATACATAGCCTCTTAAAAATAAATAATATGTTGAAAGAAAAATGTATCTAAATGAAAGTAAATTATAGACCATTATAAAGCATGAACCATTTTTTTTAAGTTTTTTTTTAATATTCATCAAAATTTTTCTTGAATTATGACTATGATGAATTACCCCCCAACTAAATACAAAATCGAAAAAATCATTATTAAAATTTAAATTTTCAGCATCCATTTGTTGGAAACTAACATTACTTATTTTATTTATTTTCATATTTTTTTTGCATTTTGAATTGCTGGGTAAGTCAAATCTATTGCAAAAATTTTTTTTGCATATTGACTCAAAATTAAAGTACTAGATCCAAACCCACATCCAAGATCTAAAACTATTTTTCCAGCTATATTTTTTTTATATTTTTTAATAATGTTAAGAAAGTCTGGATTTGAAATAACTAAATTTTTATTGATAATATTAAAATGTCTCTTTTCTTTTGGCAAGCGCTCCTTTAACGGTTTTTTAAAATCAACATATGTCATGGGATTTTGAGTCCAAAAATTTTTGTTTTTCTTATTTTCTTTTGTTGTCATAAGTTATTCTAAAACTTAATGTAATTTATCTTTTTTAATATATATTTTAAGTTTGTTTTTTTATTTGTATTACTAAAAAATTTGTCTACTTTAAGATAATTTATTCTGTCATATGAACCATATTTATTTTGAAAAAAGTGAATTATTGCATAATATCTTTGCAAAAATCTTGATGAATAATGTTTATTATAAATAACAAAAAGTGATAAAAATAATTTGAGAATAGCGAATGAGTAGCCAAAAATTTTATCATAAATGCTTCCTATTTTTTTAATAAGAACCAGTCTATACTTATAATTATAATAAACATTTTTTGCCCAATTCTTTCCAACTGTGCCTGATACATGATGATATATCTTTTCATCAAGATCAGCCCATAAAGAGTTTTCTGCCTCTGAAAGACGGCAAGATAATTCTATATCTTCTTCTCCATAAAAAAAATCAGGATCTGACAGGCCAATTTTTTTAAGTCGTTCAGTTTTCATAACTGATGCACAGCCACAAATTGCGTCAGTTTTTATCATTCCTTTAAATCTTTCCTCATCAGGGTGTCCATTGGGACTATAAGAAGCGCAATTTTTTTGAAATTTTAAATTATTACCAATCTCAGAACCTCTCCACCATATTAAATTGGGTTTCTTAACAAACATAATTTTAGGACTTATTCCATTGATTGATTTATTAACTTCAAATCTATTAACCAAATTTTTTATAGTTTTATTTGGAACAATCATATCGTTATCAATCCTAGCAATATATTTCAAATTGTTATCAATGCAAAACTGGTATCCTGGGTTGTGACCTAAGCCACATCCATAATTTAATTTATTTTTTATATAAAAGCATATTTTAGATGAACCAAATTTATTTTCTTCATATTTTTTTTTAACTACATTAATAATTTCTTTATTATTATTTTTTAACCATTTAAAAACTGCAGAGGAATATTTTTTTTGTGAATTATTATCCACTAAAATTAAGGTATAACATAAATTTTTTTGTTGGTAGATTGATTTGATACAATCAATAGTTTTTACGAAATCATCCCAAAATAAAACTACAATGCCAATTGTTTTTTTTTTCATTTCATTCTTTTTCTAATATTTTTATTAACGAATTATGGTGATAAAAAAGTGTATAATTTTTTGTAAACATTTTAGCATTTAATTTTATCTTTTTAACTCTATGGGATTCAAATTTTTTTACTTCATAAAACTTTTTAATAAAATCTTTTGTATCATTACTTTTAAATAATACTCCTCTTTTTTCATTTGTTGTTATAATCTCTTTGGGTCCACTGGAACAGTCACTAGATAAAACTAACGCACCAGAAAACATAGCCTCAATTAAAACAAAACCAGGATCTTCCCATAGTGAAGACAAAATAAATAATTTGCAATTTGACATGTATTTGTGGACATTTTTTTTGTATCCAGGTAAAAAAATATTATTGTGTAAGTTCTTTTTTTTTAAATATTTTCGAAAATTTTCTCTCTTTTCACCATCTCCTAAAATAATTAATTTAATATTTTGATCTTTTTTATAAATTGCTTCAAAACATTTAATCAAAAAGAAAAAGTTTTTTTGTTTAGTAAATCTTCCAATAGCTAAATAAAATTCACCGTTTTTTTTAAATTCCTCATTTTTATTTTTTCCTAATTGCATTGTGTTAATTACTGGATCATACAAAAGTTCTAGTTTATTTTGATCAGCAATATTTAATTTTTTAAAGTATTTTAGAGTTTCCAAAGTTGGGAAAGTAATTTTGTGTACTTTTTTTAATGCAAGCATCCAAAATATATATCGCAAAAAATTTAGTTTTGGTTTACCAGAAATTCTCAGTATAATTTTAGTCTTAAAATTGTTTATTAAATTTAAAAATAATGGCAACGATGTTATTAAGTGGATAATTAGATACTCAGGCTTTTCCTTTGCAAGAAAATTTTTTAGAGGAAAATATGATAAACAAAATATAAATAAATATTTTAATCTACTTTTAATAAATCCATAAGAAGAAAACTTATTTAAAAAATTAAGACTATTTAAAACATGAAACTTAACATATTGATTATCTTTGAAATCATAACTAAACCACTCCCCAAAAACATTTAAAATTATCCCCTCAAATTTATTTTTTGAATACCTGTTAAGAGATAATACAGAATTTAGTACTGCCTTATTTGTTGCAACTTTATCAATAAACGGCGACCAATAGTATACTTTAATTTTTTTCATACATGACTTTTAATAATTCTTTAAGATATTTTTTTAAATTTTCTTTTTCACTAAATCTGTAAATAAATTTTTTTGCATAGCTAGCTTTGCTTAAAGCTAATTGATAATTTTTTAAGCAATAAAGAATTTTGCTTGCAATTTTTTCAGGATTTGAAATTGGAACTATAAAACCTCCTTTTTCATTTTTGAGAATTTCAGATGGGCCGCTCTTACAATTAGTAGTTATGATAGGGACATTAAAGTTTACTGCATCAATTAATACATTTCCTAAACCCTCATAAACAGATGGTAAAACAAAAATTTTTGCAGATTTATAAAAGTCACTTAGGTTTTTTTTCCATCCTAAAATTTTGATATTTTTATTTAAACCAAATTTGCTAATTAGATTCTGAATTGATTTTCTTTGATCGCCATCGCCAATTATAAATAATTTTAGATTGATACCTTTTTCATTTAATATTTTCATTGCTTTAACCAATGTTGCGTGATCTTTTTGTTTTGTTAATCTACCAACACTAATAATAAAGTTTTTTTTATTAAAATTATTTTTTTTATAAATTTTTTTTAAATATGGATTATAAATTGAAACTACTTTTGATTTTTTAAATAATAATTTTCTAAGAGAATTTCTAGAACCTAAAGAGTTGCAAATTATTTTATCTGAAAAATTATAAGTTAATATCTTTGACATAATTGCCAATACAGACAAAAATTTACTTTCACTATGAATAGTAGAATAAATTGGGTCCTCAGCATTTCTCACAACGATTGGATAATTATTTATTTTTGATATTAGGATTGCAAGAGAACTACTTTGAAGTGAAAATATAAGAGTTTCTTTTGGGTTTGAATTTTTAAGTATATTGGAGAGTGTCTTGGATGCTTGGATTGCTTTTGCCATTCTATCTGAAAGTAAATTATTTAATTTGTAATTTGGATTAATTTGAAAAAAATTCATATTTTTTGGTAATTTATTGTAAGGCGCATTTGAAATTAAAATAATTTTAATTTTTTTTTTTAAAAAAAAATTAATCAAGTTTAATAAAATAATTTCTACGCCACCTCTTTCAAAAGATGGATAAAAAATGATTATCTTTTTTAATATCATTTAATTTTAATAAATAAATTCTTATTTCTAAATTTTTGAAACCATCTTATAGTTTTTTTTAATCCATCATTAATATTTGTAAATTTTCTAAATTTAATATAATTAATTAATTTGCTATTTGAACCGTAAGTAATTTTCATTTCTCCTTTTCTTTTTTTTGCATATTGTAATTTAATCTTTTTTTTTAATATATTTTGTACTAAAGAAATAATATCATTAATTTTTATTGGATTTGAGGCACAGACATTAAAAGTTTTTAGATTTTGATCAATTTTTTTACTTAAGAGTAAAATGATATTTACAACATCATTTACAAAAGTAAAATCTCTTAATTGATTACCGTAATCATAAATTTTAATGGCTTTATTTCTTTTAATTAATGAAAGTAATTTTAAAATTAACATATCAGGACGCCCATATGGACCGTACACAGTAAATGGTCTTATTATTTTGACCGATGTACTAGAGTTTTTTAATTTTCTTTTTATCAACTTTTCACAAGAAATCTTAGTTTTAGCATAATAATTTTTTGGTTTGAATTTGAAATTTTCCTTAATAGGATATTTTTTGTGGTCTCCATAAACAGAACTTGAGGAAGAAAAGATAAAATGCTTTATTTTATTTCTTTTAATTTGGTCTACTAAAAGCTCAGTAGCTTTAAAGTTATTTCTATAATAACTGTTTGGGTTTTTATAGGAGTAGATCACACCTGGTTGTGCAGCAAAATGAATTATATTAGAAAATTTATAATTTAAAAATAGTTTTTTAATTTTATTTTTTTGATTTAAATCTAATTTATAGAAAATAAAATTTCTTTTTTTTTTTAGTTTAGAAATTCTATTTTTCTTATAATTTGATGAATAATATGAATTTAAATTATCAATACCTACAACTTTGTAACTTTTTTTGAGCAGCAATTTACACATATGAAATCCAATAAATCCTGCACAACCAGTAACTAAATACATTTATTTAACACATTTCTTTTAATATTTTTTTTGCTCTTTCTTTTAGAGAAAATTCCTTACTTAAATTATAGTTATTTTTTGACATAATAAATTGTTTTTGTGGTTGACAGCTCAATCTATTAATTTCATTTTTCCAAGAATAAATATTTCTGTAGTTTCTAATAAATATTGCGTTTTTATTGTTAATTACTTCTTTTAAAACCTTATAATCAGAGCAAACTATAACCTTTCCCGCACTCAAATAATCAAATAACTTCAATGGTGAAGTATATTTTGTGATATCACCAACATCACCAGCAACAGTAATTGATGAAACATAGGGAAGTATTAAGATGTCCATTTTAGATAATTTTTCTGGAATATTCTTATAAGGTACATGATTTTTTAAATGTAAATTTTTGATTGAATTTTTGTACCTTAGATATTTTATATCCTTTAAATCTCCATATAAATGATATTCATTGGCTTTGTCGATCTTTGCTAATTTTATTATCAAATCTAACCCTCTTGATTTATATAATGACCCAAAATAACCAATATTGAAGTTTTTCTCTCGCTTTTTAAAAATTTTAATTTGTTTTAAAGATGACCCACTGGGTAAAACTATCACTTTTCTTTTTTGTATATACTTTTTGCCGATGTATTCTTCTCCAACGCTATTTGTAATTGCAATAGCTTTTTGCAAATATTTTGAATTTAAAAACTTAAGATATTTAACCAAAAATCTTACTATTCTGGACTCTGTATTTAGATCGTGATGCAATTCGATTATAGTTTTTTTTTTAAACAATATTAATAAAAAACAAGTAAAAAAATTTCTAGTAATATAAATATTAGGTTTAAACTTAAAGCTCTCTAAAATTGAAATTAATGAGAATAAGTAATATTTAATTCCAAGTGGAAATTCTGTGAAATTTTCAATCTTTTTAAAAGAAAACTTGTGCTTAACATTATAAAAATTAAATAAATCAAAATTATTTTTTTTTACATTCGTTGTAATTAATAGTACATCATTTCCTAATTGAGAAAATGCCTCGCACATTTTAACAATTTGTATTGAGCTAGCGAATGACGATGGTATAGCTGAATTAGATAGATAACAAATTTTCATTAAATTTTGAACTTTCTTAAAAAAATTTGAAGATTGATAACATTCCAAATTAAAAATGGATCATAATAGTTCTCTTTATGATTATTTATTAATTTTTCACACTCATCAAAATTAATTATATTTGAAGAATTGTAGTAATCTCTACTTAGAATCGATCTTGCAAAATCTAATAATTCTTTTCTCAACCAACCTGCAAATGGCGTATTAAATCCTGATTTTTTCTTCAGAGTATCTTTTAACTCTCTGTCAAATTTATTTTTAAGAATCTTTTTATTATTAAAAAAATATCCATACTTTTCAATATCACTAGCCATTAAATAGTTGATAATCAAATCTTTATCCAAGAATGGCACTCTAGCTTCTATTCCCCTATTAGCATAGATTTTATCATTTCTTAGTAATATATCGTTTACGACCCAGGTATCCAAATCATGAAACATCACATTTGAAAGTTTTGGTTCATCTTTCAAAAAATTAGAATTATTGAAAATTTGATTTAAATCTTTCTCATCATAATAATCAAAATTTTTATAAATTTTTTTTTGACTTTTGAAAAGATTTTGTTCACTAAAACTTAGATAAAGTTGCCTTGAATTTTTCATAAAAAGTCTTTTCATTATTTTAGACTTAAAATTAAACTTTGTATTTTTCAAAAAATTTAGTTTAATAAAATAAGACAAGAAACTAATTGATTTATATTTATCGTATCCCGTAAAAATTTCATCGCCTCCATCTCCAGAAAATAGAACTTTTTCTTTAACGTTTTCACTTAAAATTAAATTTGCAACAGAATTTGTGTTTCCAACTGGCTCTTCCACAATGTCAACTATGTCCTCAGCTCTATCTTGAAAATCTTTATAACTTGTCGTCACAGTGTTGAATTTAATTCCATATTTCGTCGATATCTTTTTAGCTAAGTCATGATCTAAGTTATACTTCTCAGAACCAGCAAAACTGACAGAATAACAAGTAAAATTGTTTCCCATTTTTTTTAGTAACTCTTGTAAAATTATATTTGAATCTACTCCTCCAGATAATGAAAGGGCAACAGGGACATCTGACAAAAATTGTCTAGAAAATAAATCATTTATATCTTTCTTTAGATGTTTAATGTTTATTTCCTTTTTCGGATTTAGTTTAATCAATTTATCTCTTTTAAAATCATTCTTTGTAACCTCAACCACCTCTCCAGGTAAAACTTTAAAGATTCCCTTGAAATACGTTTCTCTAAGATCATTTCTATTAAAATTTGAATAAGATTTTAAAGCTTCCAAATTTATTTCATTATCTTTTTTACATAACAGCAAACTTTTGATTAACGAGGAAAAATAAAATTTTTTTGAAAGATTATTATAATAATAGTAAAGAGGTTTTACTCCTACAACATCCCTTACTAAATAAATTTTGTTACTTAAAGTATCAAGAATAGAAATTGCGAAAATGCCTGATAACATTTTGAAGGAATCCAATTTATATTTATCAAATAATTTTATGATTACTTCGGTATCTGAATTAGTATCAAAAACATAACCAAGATCACGTAATTTTTTTTTAAGCTCTAGATAATTATAGATCTCCCCATTAAATGATATTATTAGATTATTAAATTTCAATGGTTGATCAGATCGTTTTTCAGTGTCAATTATTGCAAGTCTGTTATGACTTAATGAAAAAGTATCGTTGAAATATAGGCCTTCATTGTCAGGACCCCTTGTAGAGGTAATCTTAGACATTTTTTTCAATAAATCTATATCTTTAAAATTGAAGCCGTTAATTCCACACATTTAAATATTAAGCTTTTTTATAATTTTTTTCCAAATTTTTGTACTGAAATTCTTATTAAAAAAGTCTTTTGTTAAATATTCTCTTTTATCTGAAGAAACTTTGGGTACTCTCCAGTCTTCCCCATACTGATATTTTAAATAATCATCAACAGGGCCAGGGCAGTTAAATTTTCTATTTAAAAAATTAATTGTATGATTAGTTTTAAAAAATTTTGCTGGTATATTTATATGCCATCTACAGTATTTTGTTTTAAAAAAGTTAGGTTTCCAACTTAACAACTCAAAAATAGTCGATTTTTCATCAAAATCCCTAAAAACATTTATTTTTCCGTCTCTACCATAAATTTCGTGATAAATTTTAAATTCTTTTTTTAAAAGTTCATCCCTAATTAAATTATAGTTTTTCATGAAATCTTTTTCAAATATACCTATTTCAACATCCCAATCCCATTTAATAAAATAATTATCCCTTCTTGCCCCAAGAACAACACCTGCTTGCAAAAAA
>MDTG01116176.1_pt1 | contig 14376 bp, 9 predicted proteins | sample 811421 | NCBI WGS metagenome assembly MDTG01 (sample SAMN05326645, study PRJNA326480) | marine metagenome | isolation source: seawater | place: Pacific Ocean: South East | collected 2011
GTTGAAGTTGAAGATATTGATAATGATACAAAGACAAAGTTTCAAATTGTAGGCGATGATGAAGCAGATATAGAATCGGGTCTGCTGTCTTACAGATCACCTGTTGCTAAAGGTTTAATTGGAAAAGAAAAAGGTGATTTTGTATCGGTTTCAACACCTAAAGGAGAGAAAAACTACGAAATCAAAAAAATTGCATACAAATAAAAATCTTGCATTTAATCATTAATAGGAAAGAATAGAATTCTTACAGAAAATGAAAAATGCCATAAAAATTTTTTTACTTTTAATCTTCTTTACAACTCCATCCTATAGTTTCGATGGGACTTATCTTGCTGAAAAGTGCACAAGCGCAAACTGCAAAGGGACTGGATTGAGTGACTTAGGAAATGACATCTTTAAATTTGCATTGAATATACCGAACCCAATAATTCTTGTACAAAAAAATAATGACAATTCCTTTAGAATTAATTTATTTAGCAAAAAAAAATTATATGACTATATTCCAATTAATGATGATTTAACTTTTTATGTTGAGGAGCCTACAAAAGGTAAAGGATCAATCGAAGGTTTTTTCAAAGATAGGGGTAATAATAGATGGGTAATCCAGTTCAAATTCGAAACAAGTAGTATAAAAGAGTATTATAAAGGAGAAATAACATCTACTGATACTGCAAATAAAAATGAGCTCGACAGAATGAGTGAAATGGAAGACTACAAAAGTGAAAGAGATAGCCTTGCCGATGAATTAGAAAATACCAAAGCAGACTTTGAAAAACTTAGGAAAAAACCAATTAAAATTGATGCAACTAATCTTCCTAATAACGTTACTGTAAATAGTGATGTGAATTTGCGTGAAAAACCTTCGACTAGTTCTAAAATAATTAAAACAATTAAATCTGGTACAAAAATAAATAATTTAATTGAAATACCCCCTTCTCGTGAATGGGCCCTAGTAGCTGTTAATGATGGCACTCTTGGTTATATTAAAAGCTCATTTATAATCAATGCACCAGACTCAGGAGGTGCGCCATTGCAACCTGCTGATATGTCAAACGATAGTGATTTAATTGTTGTTACATATCCAAAATGGGATAGCGGAAAAGTAAATAAACAAATTTCTGTAAAAGCACCTGGATTTGTGTCGCTTAAAGGAAAAATTAATTCTAATAATATAAATAAGTTTGAAATAAATGGAGAAATTGTAGAAGTTGATGATAATTCATTCGGCTATGTCCTTGAGGTCAAAAGTGGCCAGAACAGAATAAAAGCTGAAGTTTTTGAAAGCAGCGGCAAGACAACAGGTCTTGAATTTATAATAAAAGCCCCATAAGCAATTATCTTTGATCGATTGTTAAGTTTCCTATTTCCACAATAACAAATTCCTTTCCCTTAACTTCACAATAACTAGGCTCTAATATTTTGAAACTTTCTGACAATTTTATTTGATAAATTCCATTAAAAATTTTAATTCCAAATCTTCCATTATCTTTTATTAATTCATTTGATCGAGATATAAGTGAACGTCCAGGCAATAATATATTTTTATCATTACTCAATTTACATAACCAGAAATTAGCCTTAATTATTGATTGGCTGCTTTTTATCATCGTCACAGATGACTCAAGAGTAATAGGCGATTGTCTCTCTAAGGCTACAATTTTATATTTCTTTTCAAGCATGGCTACGCTGTTCGGATTTTGTAAAGAGCTATAATACTGGTTTATAAAACCTAAATATTCACTATCACCTGACTGCAATTCTATAGTTGATTTACCTTCGTTAAACTCTTTTTTTAGAATGGCTTGACTTTCCTCTTGTTCGTTGTTTTGATCATCTATTTCTTCTTGCTCTTCTTCAAACCCATTATTTGATTGTGGTGCAGGATTTACTTCATTTTGTTTTGTATTTTCTTGATCAGTGTCATTAATTGTTACTTTTATACTTTCTTTTTCTATTGGTGGATTATTTGTATCATCAATGACAAATTTTTCTTTTATTGTGTCATTGTTTGTTTGAGTATTTCCATTATTGATTACTTTAGTATTATCATTGTTGTTATTCTGGATTTGTGTTTTGGAAAAATGTATTTTAACACCAATAAATTTATTATTTAACATAGAAATTAGTGCGTAGAGTAATAATGTAACTGCTATAATAGAAAATATAATATTGATAAAAACTTTATAAATTTTATCTTCCTGTAAAAGAGTTTCGTTATCAAAAACATTAGCTTCTTCTAAGTCAGTAATCGTATTATTTAGTTCATTATTTTCTATTTTGAGATTATCAATTTCTTGCTCTAATATTTTTATTTGTTCGTCCTTTTCCTTGTCTTTTTTTTGCCGATCTCTCTCTTCTTTTTTTCGTTTTTCTTCTTCTTTTGCTCTTTGTTGTTCTTCTTCTTTCTTTCTTTGTTCTTCTTCTTTCTTTCTTTGTTCTTCTTCTTTAGCTCTTTTTTCTTCTTGCGGATCCACAATTAAACCAGGTCTTATAGAAACTCGTTTGCTAAAGCCTTCTGATTTATCAAAATAGTAAAGCATAACGAAAGTTGATTTAGAATTTTTGATTAAACTCGCTACATAATCACTGCTTTTGTTAAAAAGATCAACTCCATCTATATCCCAGAGTTTATCACCTTTAGCTAAACCAGCTTTATCAGCAGGACTATTTTTTATTACACTTTCTACAACAGGGTATTCTTTATCTTTTGTGGTAAATCTTATTCCAATTCCATAGTACTCATTTTCTTTTTTGTCAGTGCTATTTTCAGAAACAGAGGAATAAATTTTTACACCTTTACATTTATAGTTATAGATTTCTTCTTCGTTGAAATTAATTAATTCATCTCTTGCAAACTCTTCAACTATTCTTCTATGAGTATAGTTATTGGGTTTATTTAATAATAATTTTAAACTTAGATTTTTTACTTTCGGGAAAATATTTACTGAAATATCAATATACTTTGAAACTATTTGAATTATCTCGTCTTCTTCCGTGACCGGCTCCATTAGATCTGTAGATGCATACTTTTCTACAGATACAACTTGTGAGAAAATTCCAGTTTGAGTTTTTTTTGCAATTGGTAAATAACCTAGTATACCATCGTCCTCCATTTCAAAAAATATTTCATTCTCATCTATGTTTACGACAGAATTCGATTTACCCATTTCATCATTATTGCAATCGTCTAAATTAATAATTTGATTATCGAAAGCGGCATACGAAATGCTATTGATTAAGAAAAAAATTAAAAAATAAAAAATAAAAAATGATGCTTTTTTTATGAGTATGAACATTTTATTTCGGAAGGACTAAGTTGCCTTGGCTCACAACTCTAAAGCCATCTTGTTCTTTAATTGCTATTGCTAGACCAATTACTCTGAATGTACTCCCTACCTCAAAATTAAATATACCATTCAACAATTCTCTCCCGTAACGACTGTCGTCGGCGATAAGTGCTGCTGCATTACTTTGTAAGGTTCTTCCTGGAAAAATGATCCACTGATCGCCGGAAGTGTTTTTTGGATTTGGATTTGGCATACCCCAAAAATTACATTTCTCAATTGCTTTATCATCTCTTTTCAATATTGCATTTTCACCTTTTATGACCTTCGATGCTTTATCAAGTCCCACGACACCATACATATTTACAAATTTTGAGATCAAATTAGGATTTTCTAATGCATCATCATATGCCATACTTCTTTCTTTATCTTTTTTGGCCTGAAGCTCTTCTTCAGTTGGCTTACTAGTCTCTTGCTCTTCTTCTGATGAAATAATTCGAGAGTCATCTTTTTTTCTCTCTAAATTTTTTGAGATAATTTTTTCTAAATTGCTATTTTGCTCCTCAAGAAGTTTGATTTTTAAATTAAGTTCTCTTAATCTGACATTATTTTCGCTTTCATTTGACTTACCAATAGAGTTTTTGCCATATCGATAACTAAGGAGACCAACTAAACCTAAAACAACTAGCAAGAAAACATAGAAAAGTGCATCAAAAACAGTATTCCAAGTTTTATCGGAGTTTATTTTTTTATTAATTTCTGCTTTCTTGCTTTTTAAGCTATCTATCTGTTGGTCAAGAATACCGTTGAGCTTTTCAGTATTTTTAGCAGCAGCTAGAGCCTTTTCTGACTCATCATATACTGGCAAACCTAGATCAAGAAACTTTTGACTTTCTAAACTATTTTTAAGTTTTTTGTATTTATTTGAAAGATCTGATATTTCTTTTTTAATTTCATTTTCTTGATCAATTCGATTATTTATTTCGCTTAAATTTGTCTCAAGATTTGTACTTAGTTCGAGATCACTTAGTTGCTCAATTCTATTGAGTAAATTAGCATAATCTTCATTTTCTAAAGTCTCAATTGAGTTGATGATTTCACTGAATTGTTTTTTTGTCTTATTATTCTTTTCTTGTTTTTCTTTTTCTCTTTGCTCTTCTTCTTTCTTTCTTTGTTCGTCTTCTTTCTTTCTTTGATCTTCTTCTTTCTTTCTTTGCTCTTCTTGTTGTTTTTCTTGATCCCTCAAAAAATTCTGATTATTTTCTGCAATGGTAATTTGTTTATCAAAAAGTTCATTAACTGTGTTTGCAATGTATTTATATTCTTCTTTTTTACTATGAAATGCTTTTTCTTTTTCTAGATAAACGGTCCACATTTTAAGTCCTCCAGTGGGAGGGTCATAGCTGTCTTTATTGGATTGAATATCACATCCTGAGGTTTGATTACCGCAAAGTTTTGTATTAATCTGTATAATTAACTCTAGTGAATTCTGAAATGCTTCTTTAAATTCTTGTATGTTAGTCTTAATGACATCTTTCTTTTGTAAAAGCGTCTCATCGCTAAATTGTTCATCACCTTGCTCACTTCTTGCCTTTATTCTTCGATAATCTCCTTCGACGAATTTTGTTATCTTATTTACCTCCTGATCAAATATTGCAACTGCATCTATTATTTCTTTTTCGGCATATTTGTTGTTATTAAATTCTTTTTCTTCGGTTACAGGTATTGTAATCTCAACTCTCTCGGAAACTTCTGCAAGACCACAATACTCTTTCCATTTTGATATATCTTTAGGGATATAATAATTTTGAGAATTACAATATTCATATTCCTGTGCAAAACCTGATTGTCCTGGAGGAGTAATCTTTTTACAATTTTTAAAAAAATCAACGTATTCATTCCAATTTTTTTTGTCTGATTCGTTTATTACTCCATCAAGTATTAATCCCCAAGATCGATCGCTTCTATTTTTTAAAAATTTTATAGGATTACCTGCATTTTGAAATTCTTCACTGCATCCTGTGAATATAAAAAAGTCATCATCCGAGTCCTTGAATTCTATGCCCATTGTATCGGCATAAATTGTAATGGGTTTAAGTATTATCGATAAAACAAAGATTAATATGAAAAAAAACTTTTTCATTTTTACCTTCTTTTGCTTGTAACATTTACTTCTTTGTTAACTATTCTTTCTAATAAATCTCTGAGGGCTACAATAAATGGAGGCTCAACATAGGTTGACTCACCTCTATATTCTTCCGAAAATGGATCAAATCCGTCTTTTTTACTTTGCAATAGCCTTTCTTGGGTATCTACAAGTTCACCATTAATATTTCCAACAATTTTATTTTCAAGCTGACGGGTTATATCCATTACATATCCTGCATTATTTTTAAGTTTGTCAGCAAAAACTCTAACATTGTTTAAATTTAAGATACGCCATTCCTCATCGATGTTAAGTTCCTCAATTGAACTTGTGGCTTTGACTGTGTTTCCTCCGCAATCAATTTCTTCACCCAGTATAAGTGTATGGCTTTGTTTGGAGAGATCTAAATTTGTAGTGCCGATTTCTTCAACTAATAATCCATGAGACACTTCATGTTTTGGATTTTCTGTGAATGAAAACTTTATTTGATCAGATTTTAACGAGCCACCAGATGCATCGGCTAAAAAATCCTTTAACGCTCGTTGATCTTCTTCATCATTAAAAATGACTTTATATAAGAGACTAGCTCTTCCTCCTAAACACACAGTCGTTGTACCAGTTCTATTTTTGTCAAAAATTTTCTTACTGTTAAGATCTGAAATGATTTGTCCTGTGTAAAATAATATACCAGCGAGTGCGATTTCGGCTGTTGTGCGAAGATTCATGCCTTCATTTTGCCCATCTACAATATGGAATCTGTTTGCGTAAGCATCTGCAAACTCTTTTGAGTTCACAATGATCTCAACGGCATTTCTGACTTCAATCTTATCACCTTTGTTTTTAATTGACTCCAATTGAGCATATGCATCTTGTAATACTGGATCACTGATTGATAAATGCTTTATCAGTTCAATATTTTCACATAAAAAATTAATTAATATATGTCTTCCCGCTATTTGAGTTGAATTTCTCCATTTTAACTCTCGCGATTGCCAGATTGAAATGTCAGAGGTATGGCCTCCAATATCAATTGTGATAGCAGTATCTGTAAATGCAGCATCTTTATTTGATGCAAAGTAAAGGGCGCTAGATAAACTTTCACTCTTAAATCCGATTTGATTTGGATTCTCTTGAACATTAAAAGGATCAACTCCTTTTTCCACACTGCTTTTAAATAAAAGCTTGAACGATCTCAATTGATCTGGCGTAAATGCTTCAGGATAAGAAAAAAACCATTCTATCTGTTCAATATTAGCTCCTTGAGCCAAAGCTTCGGCATATGCTTGTTGAACTACTTGGCCAAGATAAATCTCAATACGTTGTCTATCCTCAGGACTTTTAGACCATTTAAGGTTAAAGTGAAGTTCACGGTCGTTTGGATCTTCTATATCCTCAAGACCGTCTCTCATGTCATTTACAAAATATATAAATGCAGTCCAAATCGGAATGGGATAAGAAACATCTCCTTGGTTGAGGCCAATTCTCCTGTCTCTTGAAATTGTCATAAATGGAACATCGACAGGTCGTTGAGGTATAAATTCTCTTAGTGTTCTTATATAAAATTCATCTGAACTGGATTTTTCAAAAGGTGAGAAAATTCTGTCAGATAAAGTAATGTCTTTTGCTTCTTCGTCATTTTTTCTGATATATGCACAAGTATTAGTTGTGCCAAAATCAATACCTATTTTATATCTGTCATTCGTAACTACAGCTTTTTTAACCTTAGGCAACATGATCAGTCCAACAATTGATCTCTGATCAGCTGGAACATAATATCTTACATCTTTCTCTAAAACCGCATCACAAACTATCGCCTCTGGTGGATCTTGCATGATATGTAATTCATTTATAACTGTAGATTCTCCTCCTAATTCTAATTTCTTTGAAAATTTTAAATTCTTACCACTGAGACGAGAAAAGGTATCTAATTTCTTTTTATCGGTTTCTTGCTGATCAATTAAGTTATTTAAACTTTGGAGGCTAAATGTATGATTTACAGAAATACTGCTTTGAAGGTTAGATGCTAAATACAAATAATATCTATCCCAACTAGGGTGAGAAAAATTAGGCCACACTGAACAAGCTGTCGGCTGATTAAATTTATTTATTACTTCTTCTTCTAAATATTCCTTTCTTAGCACATACTCTTTTTTTTCACCCAAATGATCTTGGATATCAATTCTTAAAGAGACTTGATAGGTATTTTGAGCTTGCTTTATTTCAAATCGCGATCTCAAATTTTCAGGAGTCATAAAACATAAAGTTATGGGGTTTAATGGATATAAATATTCATTTTCAAGATAGCTCTCATGCTCGATTATTTTATCGTCGCCCTGTGGCAATAAACATAAACTTTTTGTAAATATATCCTCAGGAGTGATGTAGAGCATTTTTTCTTTATTAATTTCCTTTTCAACATCTTTTCTCAGAGTTTTATTTTTTGATAACTTATCAAGTGAATATGTATCCCAAACCCTTATGTCTGAGGCCTGTTTAGCAATAACATTTGGCATTTCTTCATCTACGAGTATTGCTCCTTTATACTCATTTATACCATCTCTCATTTTCATAAATGTATCAAAAGCATGTGAACCCCCAGCATCAAATTCACTTATATTTGATAACATCGAGTAGCCTGGTTGATTTGGTAATTTGAAAGATGTATTTACTCTTTTAAATCCATGTAAATTTATTTTAGCCTGACCTGACTCACGAATTCTTTTTTCCGCATCATCTTTAAATGATGTTAAAGCCCCTAAGACGCCATCAAAGTATTCTTGGTTGGACATGCTTTCTTTTGCTAGTCCTTGCTCAAACTGTTCAATAAAATTAATCAGAACAGAAAATTCTTCACTTCTAATATCTGCTGCAAGACAAGGGTCTATCAACTTGCCAACTTGGAACCATGGTATGCTGTTGTCAATGCTCTTGCCATAATATCGGGCAGGACAAATAATTGTTGATGGAACTAATAATCCAATCACTTTCTTATTGATTTTTATTAATCCATATTCATTCCAATTTTGACTATTAATTAATTTTTTACTTGGCGTAATCGCAGCCAATACTTCTGCAAAATTACCAGATTGCAGCGTCTCTCCCTTTGTCTTATATGGATCAGAACTTAGGTTATTTAGGTTTATGACTTCTGTTTCAATAGTTTGTTTATGATACGGCATTAATGCAAACAAGGCCAACAAACCTCTCCACTCACTTTTGATTTGGTTATGTAGTGGATGGCGCTCATCATACAAGGCATTCGCGACCACTGCTGTTCTAGCCCATACATCAGGTACTGAGACTAATTCTTCTGAGTCTTGCTCAAGTTTAGCTGATTTAAGACCATTTGATATTCTAGCTAATATAGAATTAGTTTCCTCAGTCCACTCACCTTCAATTGATATTTCTGGGACTTGATGGTCATCATTTAAAGGTGGTAACAAATTTTTAGTCATTTACACTCTTTCTATCAACAGCGCTACAACTGTCATACAGTTCACCAAAAAATACTCCAAGACCTGATCTATTTTTTACTTTGGTCGGATAATTTAATTTCGTAAATATTTTTGACAGCGATGGAAAATTTCCACTTTGAATTAAGTTGCTAAAGTTGGCTATTTGTTGCTTAGATAATTCATCATGCAGTATAACGTCTCCAAACTTATTGGTAACATCGAGTGAAGAAAATTGCTCACAATTGATAAGAGATATTTTTTCATTTTCAGCACCTTTACTGTTGAAAATAAGAGAAGAAACCCATTCTAAAAAATCATCAAAAAAAAGTTTAATTTTTTCAATTTCATACTGAATTTCATCATCTGCCAAGTTAACATCCTCTTTATTAATTAATAAGTTAAACCAACTCTCATTTTGTATCGTCTCCCATTTAGTAGTTAAAAAAGGATAATAGACATCACGAAAAGCTAGTGACATAGTTGTAAATTGACCTATTAAATTTCTGACATCAGCCTTACTTTCTGTAACCGCAGGCAAATCCTGCCATGTAAAATTTAATTCATTGTTTCTTGAAATATGAAATACCTTTTGACCAGAAATATCTTTTTCAAAAAATCTTGAAGCAGCAAGACAAGCATAGATCTCTGGTATAAGGGGAGGATTTTTTTGATTGTTTCCTCCTTTTTCGAAGTACTTTAAAGGAATAAGTGGATCAGCTCCAGCAAGATACAGTTCGTCAAAAATTTTCTCCCCACTTCCCTCAAACATTCTTGAATAGTAATCTAGCGCTCCTCTTGATTGCTCCAGAAAAGTATCCGCATGTGCGACTTGTTTTTCTTCGTCTAAATCGGGCTTAGGAAAACTGAAATAGGGCAACATTAGCGCTCCACCAATTTTCACACCATCCGTTATATTTTTTTTCTTGATTATCTCCCTTAATAACCTAGCGATAGATGGAAAGCCAGATGCCCCAGTACCACCAAATATTGAACTTACTAAAAATATTTTAATTTCTTTGCCTGAATTTGCCTCATCCAAGGCATCAAATAGTTTTTGCCAAAAAGGAGTATTTTCGTTCATTTGAGAAATGATTGCGGCTGCTCCAATGCTTGGTCGAGCCCTGAAACCCTCATCAAGTGGTAGATTTAATTCATCTTCAGTGTGATACAGACAATCCATTGTATCTTTCAATGCAGGATTTAGAAGATCGTATGAAAATACATCTTTTAAAGTTGGTGTAACACCGGGTAGTGGGCACCATGAAGCGTCCTCAGGATGAGTTCTTATATCTGTTTTTAAAAAATTAGTATTAAAACCGATATTATCTTTACCCTCCCTTTTAATAAATTTTCTCAATCTTTGATAGTTTTCAATAGCAGTTTTTGATCTTGCAACGTTTCCATTTGCTTCATCTTGATCTACCATTCCTAGCCATAAATTTGATGGACCGAGACCAGTTGCACATAGCTTTATATAACTTTCAATAACCTTGCTTCCCGTTCCACCTACACCAATTAAATAGCATTCACTCATCTTGATTTTTTCCTTAATCTATAAAATAAACTAACTAATATTGACATTGGTAAGGCTGTCTTAATGACTCTTGAAGACAAGAAGATTGATAAGATAAAAAATATTAAAAAATTTATTATTATCAGGCTCAGTTGCAAAAAAGCTGAAGCGCTAGTTTTTAGATAGTCATCGGCATCTGGTATAAAATGTAAAAAGTAATAGTAGAGAATAAAAAAGATCAATAGTTGTGTTAAATAAATACCTAACCACACAAATATAAACTTCTTAGCTTGTCCAGGTCTGTTAATACCAATAAATTCACCAAACACAAACCACACTATAAGTGAAATTGCTGTAATTATATTAATAAAGATAATTGCGGGAGTTAATCCAAATCTTATAAAATCTATTGTTGCATCATATGCGAGATCTGAATCAAATAACATATCAATATCAAGCAAATTCAGCATAGAATAGGTAGCAAAGGTATCTAACTGAAAATAGAAAATTCCAGCAGCAATAAATAGCCCATATATAATAAGTACTATGATTGAAGGAAAGATTGTTCTTTGAAACATATTATTCCATCCTCACAGCAATATTAAATTCAATTAACTCTATTTTTTCGAATTCAGATCTTTGAATATTTTCTAACATCGTAGCAAATCTTGATAGATTTAAAGTAGGAAAAAATATAGGACTGGACTGAATGATCTGCGCTTCATCAACACTTGTAAAGCTCCAATCTTTGAGCCAAAAATTGTCATCATTTAACCCAATGTTATTGGCAATAACCGTCACATTTGCAATGTAGTTTCTTTTACGTTTAAACTTGGCTGAAGCGAGGTTATTTGGACCAAAAACTTCTAAATCAATCATATTTTCATCTTGTGATGTTTTCACCAACCCTTCTATATTATCAAGTTTTTTCCAGCTATCGCACTTTCTAATATCCTTCGTCTGATAGAGAGTCACATTTGTAGTAAAGTCTGTTAATAAAATTGTATCTGGAAGCTGAATTTCGTAAAGGTCAAATAAACCTTTAAAAGGATCGTGAGAATGTCTCAATTCATATTGATGAAAAAAATTATATTTTTCTGGATAAAAAGCCTTTAATGAAGCTCCAGGGCCCGGAAAGAGATCATCTTTTTTTATTTCACTAGGACCAATCTTATTTAAAACAAAATCATTGGTATAAATTGTGAAACTCTTACTATCCTCACTAACATTATAAAAAACATCTTTCTCTAAATTATCTCTGAATTTTAATACATCATTTTTTTCACCAATCATTAAAATAAAAAAAGCTCGCTCATTCGCATTTTCATATATTGACCCACTTGGTAAACCTGAAACTCTGCCATTAAATTTACTCTTCACACCATAAATGCCAATTGACTGTCCCTGATTAAATACTTTTGATAAAGATTTCTTAATATTTGATTTAGGATCAAAAAATTGTGTATTTTTTAGAAAAAGATCAGTCACTACAACATAGAAATTTTCTGGCTTCATTGCAGCAATTGTTAAAACAGACTCTAAGTCGGATTGGATATTTCTACACTCACTAGAAGGGATGCTTGCAGGACATTGATAGAAATCTGTCGATGTAGATTTATTGAGTTGCTCAGAAGTAATTGCCTCAATATCTAAACCGTATCTGTGAAATGTTTGACTTTCAGTTATTAATGATAATTGAAATGCCAGCTCATCCATAGTTCTTAAATAGTTATAATCTGTTGCGGATACGTTTTCGTTATCTCTAACTACAAATCCCTCCATTGACAATGTATGGTCTACAAATACAGAGCCATTAGGTAGAATATTTTTAGAATTTGAGATGCCATCTGTAGATGGTGTTTCTTCAGTAAAAGTAATATCTTTGGGTAAACATCCATCATTTGCTAATACAGCAAAGTGAAATAAAGTTAGAAAAATAGATGCTAATATTATTTTCTTCATCTCTCTTTTATTGTTTTTTTTCTTACCGCACTAGAATTCTAACTAAGAATTAGTATTAATTTTTTATAATTTAGATGAGATGATTATCATATGTTATTGCTACCACATCAACATTTAATTAGGATATTTGATTGGTTATGACTAAAAAGGCATCAAATTTTACTAAAAATATTTGCTATTCACTTATTATTTCGATTTGTGCTTTTTTGATAATTAATCATTCTGCTTATGCATCAAATTGGTCAAACAACCACAAAAAAGCAGTTAAAAATGAATGTAAAATTGCTGTTAAAAATGGCGAGTATTTAACTCAAAAAGAATGCAAATTTCACAAATATTCAATTGTTAATTCATATGGTTATGCAGATGCCGCAAGATTACAAGATTCTGAACTTGAGCGAATTGTAAAATTAAAATGCACTATTTATATAAAAAAAACTGTTTTTGAATACAACCAATGTGTTGAAACTTACGTAAATAAACAACTCGGTATTGAAAGACTACCTGACCCTGAGAAACCTAAAGAAATCATAATTGATCCTGAAGAACCATCCCAGATTGTTGAAGTTCCAACCACAAAAAAAGCGGATGATATTTATGAAGAATTAAAGAAAAAAGTAGTATTTGTAGAATCTTGGTCTTACAGAGGAGATTTTAATAGCTCTGATAAATATTGGGATGCTTATGATAAAGCACGCAGTGAGGGATTAGTGAGTACCGGCTCAGCTGTTTTAATCAAAAAGAATATTTTTGCAACGAATTGTCATGTTATATCAACTGAAACTAGTGGAAGATTAAGTGAATGGCCAATAAATGATATAATTGATGTTATTGATGTCAGTTCAAAAACATCTGATGAAGATAGAGTCTATATCGCCTCTTATTTATATGGAAATCAAAAAAAAGATGTCTGTTTAATCAAAATTTATGGCAAAGATTATAATGCTGAGCCTGCTAAAATTAAAAAATCTATGAATGTAAATATATTTGATAATGTTTACGCTCTAGGTAATCCTGGTGGAAATGTTGCAACTTTTTCCAGAGGAGAAATTACTGGTGAAACAGAAAACTTTCAATATTTTGGGTATCCTTTGTATGAGGAGGACGCAATAATATTTCAACACAACGCTCCCATAGAAAGAGGAAATTCTGGTGGAGGTCTTTTTGATGAGAATGGTTACTTAATTGCCATAAATTCAGCTGGAGATCCTGAAACTTTAGATAATAAAGATTTAATTCCACACAATTATGCAATCTCTATAGATGAGTTTATGAAAGTCTTAGATTTAGATGAGTGAAAATTTGCACGGATTAAAGGGGTGGCTTATCTTAGTAGCAATAATAGTTTGCTTAGGACCGCCTGGTATAATTTATTCAACAGTCACTTACGTCACGGAAGCGAGTGCTGAATGGCAAATATTTGATGGATCATTAAAATATTTCATCGTTGTAACCTGCATTATGAACGTCATTTTAACAATTATTTCAATATATCTAATTTACTTATTTTTTAGAAAGATGAACAGTTTCAAAATATGCTTTATTATTTATTTAGGACTATCAGCAATCCTCACTATTTTGCTGACTATTTGGCTCATAATTTTAGTACCAACTATATTCTCTCTAGAAATATTAGATTTAACAGAAATTTTTGGATCAATAATACCAGCGTTCGTATGGATACCCTACATGATATACTCAAAACGCGTCAAAAATACATTTATAAATTAAATATCAGAAAAAATTATTTTTTTGATTGAACGATTGCCTTAAGTCTTTCAATTAGTGAAAATTTATCGTCAATAAAATCATTTTCGGCCCACCAGTCTTCAACTTCTTTTAAAATCTCTCCAACCATAGGGCCTTGAGATATTCCCATGTTTATTACATCTTTGGCTGTTAAAGCAAATGATGGCTTCTCCCAGCTCTGAGCAACTTCGTATAGAGATCTCCAATTTACTTCATTTTTATTATTTTTATCCTTAGCCCAATTAACAAGTATTTGTTTTTGAAAAC
>MDTG01009885.1_pt1 | contig 14374 bp, 12 predicted proteins | sample 811421 | NCBI WGS metagenome assembly MDTG01 (sample SAMN05326645, study PRJNA326480) | marine metagenome | isolation source: seawater | place: Pacific Ocean: South East | collected 2011
AGCTTTTATTGGAACAGAAGATTTAGGGCAATATATTTTAAAAGCTTTATCTGATTTAAAAGGAGGAGGAAAAGGTCTGATCCTTGGTCTCTGTGTTGCATTTATTGGTTTAGCTGTTGATAATTTAATTCGTACTTGGGCAAATAAAAGAAAAAAATTATTAGGATTAGAAGAGTATTAAATGTTTAAAAAGATAGCGTTAGTAATACCTTCTTTTTTAGTAATTTTTTTTCTTTTTCAAGGCGTGAGTAATGCTGATAAAAGTGGAATAATTAAAATATCAAAATTTGGCAATACTAGCCAATTAGTTGGAGCAGAAATTATAGGACAACTGCTAGAAATGATTGGCGAAAAAATTGAATACATTTATTCAGACAAAAAAAAAGTTTATCAATCGACGGCAGACGGTAATATCGATATAATACATGAAGCTCAAGGTGATACTTACATTAAAGAATTAAACAAGGGCGGCATCAAAGAAATAAAAATATATGATGCATTTTTTAGAGAAGACTGGTGGTACCCAAGGTATGTTGAAAGAGTTTGTTCAGGCTTACCAGATTGGAAAGCTTTAAATAAATGTTCTGAAAAATTTGCAAGTGAAAACTCAAATGGAAAGGGTTTATTTTTTACCGGACCTATCGAGTGGCAAAATCATGATAATGAAAAAATCGAAGCTTTAGGTATGAATTTTGTGGTAAAAAATTTAAATACAACTAAAGATATTTGGAAAAAATTAGATGAAGCTGTAAAAGAAAAAACCCCTATCGTGATTTATAATTGGAGTCCAAATTTTATTGGAACAAAATATTCAGGTAAATTTGTAGAATTCCCTAAATACGACCCAAGGTGTATAACGGAACCCTCGTGGGGGATTAATCCTAATGCTCTTTATGACTGTGGAAATCCAACTAATATTTTTTTTAAACTTGCAGTAAATGAAAATTTTGAAACAAATCACCCAAAAGCGTATCAAGTTATTAAAAATATTACCTTTTCTTCATTAGACATGGATAGAATGGTTTACTATGTTGAGTGGTTTAAAGCTAATTATACTGAAGAAGAAGGTTTAAAAGAATTTCATGCAGCATCACAATGGATAAAAGATAATAAAGAAAAATGGTCAAAGTGGATTAAATAATTAACTATGAAAAAAATTTTAATTATAGGCGCAGGAGCAATGGGATCAGCTTTTAGTATTCCATGTATAGATAACAAAAATCAAGTAACTTTAGTCGGAACATTTCTAGAAAATGAGTTAATAGATAAAATAAAATCAAATAATAATTTTCACCCAACATTAAAAGTGAATTTGTCGAAAGAGTTAAGAGTTGAAAAATTTGAAAAGCTAGAATCAATTTTATCATCTAAAATTGATGTTATTGTTGTAGGAGTAAGTTCAATTGGAATAAATTGGTTTGTTGAGCAAATTTCAAAAAAATATATAAATAATTTACCAATCGTTTTATTAACAAAAGGCTTAGCTATTCATGATAATAAACTAACAACTTTATCTAAAAAAATAAAAAATTTATTAAAAGAAAAAAAATATACTGAAATCAATATATCGGCTATAAAAGGCCCATGCCTTGCAGCAGAACTAGCAAACAAAATTAGAACAGGTACGGTAATTGCAAACCCTGAATTAAAGCAAGCTGAGGCTCTAAAAAAGATTATTTCTACTGAATATTACTCTACCGAAATATCAAACGATTTAGAAGGCGTTGAATTATCAGGAGCAATTAAAAATATTTACGCTATGCTTATAGGAGCTTCAGAAGGTTTGAGTAATACTAATAATATTTCAGGTATCAAAACGAAATATTATTTAAATACAGCCGCTTCATTAGTTCATAGATCAATTTCGGAAATGGTTAAATTTGTATCTCTTTATGGAGGCAAACCTGAGACTGTATATGGTTTAGCTGGACTTGGAGATCTTTATGTTAGTGCAATAGGGGGAAGAAATAGCACAATGGGAAAATATTTAGGGCAGGGGTATTTTTACAAGGATGCGAAGGAAAAATTTATGAAAAACATTACAGTTGAAGGAGCACAACTAGCTTTGGAGATAGGACCAAAAATTTTAAAAGATTTAGACCCAAAAAATTTTCCTTTAATGTTTAGTATTTTAAATACTATTTGTGATAATAAAAAATTAAAGATAAATTGGTAATGTCAAAAAAAGAAAATATTTTTGAAAATTGGGGTTACCCCAATACTGTATGGTTTGGAAATGGTAGAATAAAAGATTTACCCAAAGCCTGTAAAACTTTAGATATTAAAAAACCTTTATTTGTTACAGATACAGATTTAGCTAAAACAAAAATAGTTGAGAAAGCTTTTGAAATAAATAAAAGAGCAAATTTGCCTACTATTCTTTTTTCAGATTTAAAAGGAAATCCATTAGGAAGCAATGTTAAGAAAGGGGTAGAATTTTTTAAAAATGGTAATCATGATGGAGTAATTGCTTTCGGAGGAGGAAGCAGTTTGGATGTAGGTAAGTCGATTGTATTACAAGCAGCTCTTAATAGACCGCTTTGGGATTTTACAGAAGAAGGATTATTCTGGACTGAAAATGATTACGTAGAATGTATGGCTCAAAACAGAATTACTAATCTGAATAATATAAAACCCTTTATTGCAGTTCCTACAACAGCAGGCACAGGTTCAGAGACATCTAGAGCTGCAGCAATAATTAATGATGAAACCAAAGTTAAAAAAATTGTTTTTCATCCTAGAATGCTACCAACATTAACCATTCTAGATCCAGAGCTTACAGTAGGAATGCCACCTTTTTTAACTGCAGCGACTGGAATGGATGCCTTCGCACATAATTTGGAAGCGTATTGTGCACCAGGTTATCATCCAATGGCAGACGGAATAGCATTAGAAGGAATGTCATTAATTAAAAAATGGTTAGCAGTAGCTGTTAATGAAGGCGAAAATTTAGAAGCAAGAGGTCATATGATAACTTCATCAAGCATGGGCGCTACAGCTTTTCAAAAAGGTTTAGGAGGAATACATTCATTAAGTCATCCAGTTAATTCTCTATTTAATGTACATCATGGTCTTTCTAATGGAATCTTTATGCCATATGTACTTACTTTTAATAGATCAACCATAGAAAATAAAATTGCAAAACTTAGTGAGTATCTCGATTTAAAAGAAGCTTCATTTAATTCATTTGTTGATTGGGTTGTGGAATTAAAAGAACAAATTAAAATTCCACACACAATTTCAGAATCTACAAAAATAAATGATCAAGATATTGAAAAAATGGCACCTATGGCCTTAGACGACCCATGCACGCCTGGTAACCCAAAAAAACTTGTTTTAGATGATATGGTCTCGATGTATGAGCATAGCGTTCAAGGAAAGTTATTTTAAATTATTTTTTTAAAATTTTCGTAAATTGTTTTGGCACTATTGTTAAACAAATTTAAATTTTCTTCTACATCTTTTTTAAATTTTTCAAGAGCATTTTCTCCCAAGGTTTTTTCTAAAGCTAACTTATATTCTGGCACACAAGCCCACTCAGGAACAGTTTTATTGGTTTGCTCAACATGAAACTGCAACCCAAAGGCTTTATCAAAAGAAAAAGCTTGTACTTTGCATTCAGGAGAGCTTGCTAATAAGTTTGCATTTGCTGGTAAATCGTGTGCTTCATAAGAATGCCATTGTAAAACTTTTAAATCTTTATCTAGACCTTTAAATAAAGATTTATCATCTGTAACAGAAACTTTTAAAACGCCAATTTCTGGTGTTTTCATTTTTCTGACTTTACCTCCTACAGCTTCACTAAGGAGTTGGGCTCCAAGACATAAACCTAAATAAGGTTTTTTATTTACACAAACAAACTTATGAATTGCCGCTTTTTCAGGCTTTAACCAAGGATAAGTTTCTTCTTGCCAAGTATCCATTGGACCCCCCATGACAACCATTGCATCATATTGGTCTAGATTTGGTATTTTTTCGTTTTCATCTAATTCTATTGTATCTATTTTAATATTGTCTTCTTTCATAAATTTGAGGAAAATACCTGGATGTTCGATATTAATATGTTGTAGAACTAAAAATCTCATATGCATAAATTAAAACTATTAATTGTAGAAGGCAACACAAATGAAGAAAATCTTAATTTTGGTAAAGCTGGTTGTGCGCCGCAATCAGAGAATTTCAAATTACATGTAAAAAAAATTGAACCAGATTGTGAAATAGATATTGTAGCCCCAGGAGATGACCACTCTATTAAAAAAATTATTTTATCTCTTAAAAAGTATAGTGGTATTATTCTAACAGGAAGCACTTTAAGGGTTAATGATAATAGTAGTGAAATTAAAAAACATATTGAATTTGCAAAAAAATGTTTTGAAAGTAAGCAGAAAATTTTTGCTGCTTGCTGGGGTCTTCAAATAACAGTAACCGCTGCCGGAGGAAAATGTAGGGTATCTCCAAATGGTTCTCACATAGGCATTGCACAAAATATAGAATTAACTGATTTAGGAAAAAAACATTCTATATACAAATCAAAACCAAGCAAGTTTACTATCCCAGCTTTTAATCATGATGAAGTTGAGATTCCACCTAAAAATTCAATATTGTTAGCTAGTAATAAAATTAATAAATTTATGGCTTTAGAATTTAAAGTAGGTAATGCAGAAGTTTGGGGTTTACAGTATCATCCAGAAATTCCCTATGATTATATGCTAAAACTTATTAAACACAGATCAAAAGCATTATTAGAAAAAAATATTTTTAATAATGAGCAGGATATAAAACGCCATATTGATGTAATAGAAGGAGAAAAATCTAAGCTAAGCGATGAAATAAGAACTCTTGAGTTAAAAAATTGGTTAAATTATATTAAACTAAATTAATAACGCTAACTATTATCACTGATAAGCTTACAATTTTATAAATAGTACTTATATAATAGCTATATTTATGAATGAATATTTACAGTCAATAATTGACAGAGATCCTGCTGCGAAATCTAGGTTAAGTATAATTTTAACTTATCCTGGAGTAAAAGCAGTTTTTTTTCATAGGATAGCTCATTTTTTTTGTGAAGCAAAATTTGATTTAATTGCAAGGATAATTTCACAATTTTCTAGATTTTTAACAGGTATTGAAATTCATCCTAAAGCAAAGATAGGAAAAAATTTATTTATTGATCATGGCATGGGAGTAGTTATTGGAGAAACTTCTAATATCAAGGACAATGTTACTATTTATCATATGGTAACTTTAGGTGGAATATCTCCAAGTATAAATTCTAAAGACCAAAGAGATATTAAAAGACATCCAACATTAGAAAACAATGTTGTCGTGGGATCTGGCGCTCAAGTACTTGGTCCTGTAGTTGTAGGAAAGAATGCGAAAATTGGTGCAAACGCAGTTGTAACTAAAAATGTTCCAGAGAATGCTGTGATGATTGGAATACCAGCTAAAAATATTAATACCAAATCAGAGCCAGACAGCTCTTTTAAACCTTATGGTATAGATCATGAAAAAATTAAAGAATAAAAATGAAAAATATACAAAATGATTTTATAGAAGGAATTGGTAACACTCCATTAATAAAACTACAAGGTCCATCAGCATTAACTGGTTGTAATATTTATGGAAAAGCAGAATACTTGAATCCTGGTGGATCTATAAAGGATAGGGCAGCTTGGGCATTAATCAAAGATGCAGAAGAAAAAAAATTAATTTCAAAAGGAGGAACAATAGTTGAAGGTACAGCTGGTAATACTGGCATAGGCTTATGTTTAGTCGGTAATGCAAGAGGATATAAATCTATTATTGTGATGCCAGAAACACAGTCGCAAGAAAAAAAAGATACACTAAGAAATATAGGTGCTGACTTACGCTTAGTTCCAGCAAAACCATACAAGGATCCAGATAACTATGTAAAATATTCTGGAAGACTTGCTGAAGATTTAAGAAGTACTAATAATAACGGTGTGGTTTGGGCTAATCAATTTGATAATGTTGCAAATTATAAAGGACATTATGAAACAACAGGAAAAGAAATTTGGGAGCAAACCGAAGGAAAAATAGATGGTTTTATTTGTGCATCAGGGACTGGTGGAACAATAGCAGGCGTGAGTAACTTTCTTAAAGAAAAAAATAAAAATATAAAAATTTATTTATCAGACCCTAAAGGATCTTGTTTATACAGCTACATAAAAACAAAAGAATTTAAGAGTGAAGGCAATTCCATTACAGAAGGAATAGGTTCAAGCCGTGTAACAAAAAATTTTGAAAAAGCATTAATAGACGATGCTTATTCAATAGATGATATATCAGCCCTCAAAGTTCTATTTGATCTTATTGAAAAAGAAGGTCTTAGTCTCGGGACAAGCTCTGGAATTAATGTGGCAGGAGCAATCAAGCTTGCACAAGAATTGGGCCCAAACAAAACAATAGTGACTATACTTTGTGATAAATCTGACAGATATCAAGGTAAATTATTTAATAAAAAGTTTTTGATGGATAAAAATTTACCATATCCAAAATGGTTATAAAAAAAAATTAAAACAATCCTTCAATATCACCTTTATCGTTTAGTTTAATAGAGTCAGCGGCAGGAACCTTAGGCAATCCAGGCATAGTCATAATTGATCCACATATAACAACAATAAACTCAGCACCACTTGATAATCTTATCTCTCTAATTGGTAAAACATGTCCTGTTGGAGCGCCTTTTAATTTTGGGTCAGTAGAAAAACTAAACTGAGTTTTTGCTATACAAACAGGAAATTTTCCAAAACCATCATCTTCAATTTTTTTAATTTGTTGTTTTATTTTTTCATCAACTTCGATGCTGCTTGCTCCATATATTTCTTTAGCAATAGCTTCAACTTTTTTTAAAATAGGTGTTTCAGCTGAGTATAAAAATTTAAAACCATTTTTTTTTGATTTATTGCATAACTCAACTACATTATTAGCTAAATCTTTTGTACCTTCACCACCTTTTTCCCAATGCATACAAACACTAGCTTTTACTCCTAATTTAGAACAATAATCTTCTATAATTTTAACCTCATTCTTAGTATCAGTAATAAAATGGTTTATAGCAACAAGAATTTCTAAGCCAAACTTTTTGATATTTTGAATATGTCTTTCAAGATTTGGTAAACCTTTTTTTAAAGCGTCTATATTTTCTTTTTTTAAATCTTCTTTTTCTACTCCGCCATGCATTTTTAAAGCTCTTATTGTAGCTACTAATACAACACATTTTGGTTTAATATTTGCTTTCCTACATTTAATGTTTAAAAATTTTTCAGCTCCAAGATCGGCGCCGAATCCAGCCTCAGTAACAACATAATCAGATAATTTGAGTCCAGTTTTAGTTGCTATAACAGAATTGCAGCCATGAGCAATATTGGCAAAAGGGCCTCCATGAATAATCGCAGGATTGTTTTCTAGTGTTTGAGTTATGTTGGGTCTAATTGCATCTTTCAACAATACAGTCATAGGTCCGTGCGCATTTAAATCTTTTGCATAAATTGGTTTTTTATCTTTTGTGTAGGCAACTGTAATATTTCCTATTTTTTCTTCTAGTTCCTTTAAATTGTTTGATAAACAAAAAATAGCCATAACTTCAGAAGCAACTGTAATATCAAAACCATCTTCTCTAGGAATATTGTTTTTAAGTTTTCCAAGATTGATTTTTATATTCCTTAACGCACGATCATTTAAATCAACAACACGCTTCCACTTAATATTGTCTGGATCAATATTTAATTTATTTCCCCAATAAATATGGTTGTCAATTAGAGCTGATAACAAATTGTGTGCAGATGTTATTGCGTGAAAATCTCCAGTAAAATGTAAATTGATTTGTTCCATTGGAACCACCTGAGCATAACCTCCTCCTGCGGCACCTCCCTTCATTCCAAATGAAGGACCTAAACTTGGTTCCCTCAAACAAACTATTGAATTTTTTCCTATTTTATTTAATCCATCATTTAAACCTACTGATGTTGTGGTTTTACCTTCACCTGCCGGAGTCGGGGTGATAGCGGTTACTAAAATTAAATTACCTTTTTTTTCACTTAGTTTATTTAAATATTCTAAGTTTAATTTTGCTATATGTCGCCCCATGGGACTAAATGACTGAGGGTCATCTGGAATGTTAACTTTTTGAAGCACATCCTTTATAGGCTTCATTTTCGCAGCTCTAGCAATTTCAATATCTGATTTTACCATGTTAACCGCACTCCTATACATAAAAAAGGAGACTATGTATACATTATATTTTTAAAGTCTTTTACAATTTATTAGGGTTATATAATATTACTACTATGCAAAAATATTCAATATTTAGTTTAATCAAAAATGCATTTAGCAATCATGAAAATTGGGATGTTGCTTGGAGAGACCCCGTGCCAAAAAAAGAATATGATGTAATAATTATCGGCGGGGGAGGCCATGGTCTTGCTACAGCCTACTATTTGGCAAAAGAACACAAAATTACGAACATCGCCATCCTTGAAAAAGGTTGGATAGGAGGAGGTAATGTTGGACGAAACACTACTATACTTAGATCAAATTATATGTGGGATGCAAATGGATTGTTTTACGAATATGGAATGAAACTTTGGGAAAATTTATCACAAGAACTAAACTATAATGTAATGTATTCACCAAGAGGCATTATCAATCTCGCACATTCAGATGCTCAATTAAATGTATATTCTCGTAGAGGAAATTCTATGAGATTGAACGGTATTGATGCAGTAATGCTTAACAGAGAAAAGTTAAAAAAAATGATTCCTTTTGCAGATTTTTCTTCTTCAGCAAGATTTCCAATTTTTGGAGCCTTAATGCAACCTCGTGGAGGAACAGCCAGACATGATGCGGTCGCATGGGGCTATGCTAGAAAAGCAGACTCAATGGGAGTGGATATTATTCAACATTGTGAAGTAACAGGTTTTGAAGTCCATGATGGAAAAATAAAAAGTGTTCAGACATCAAGAGGAAATATCAAAGCAAAAAAAGTAGGACTATGTGTAGCCGGAAGCACATCTTTATTAGCAGAAAAATTAAATATGAAACTTCCTATCGAGTCACATGTTTTACAAGCTTGTGTATCAGAACCTGTAAAACCTTTTTTAGATCATGTAGTTACATTTGGCGCTGGACATTTTTACTGCAGTCAATCTGATAAAGGTGAAATGGTTATGGGTGGAGATTTGGATGGTTATAATAGTTATGCACAAAGAGGAAACCTTCCAACTTTACAACATGTTTTATCTGAAGGTGTTGCGATGTTTCCAAATTTAAGTCGGTTAAAAATTTTGAGAACTTGGGGTGGAATTATGGACATGTCTATGGATGGTTCACCAGTTATTGACAAAAGTCACATTGATGGGCTCTATTTAAATTTTGGTTGGTGTTATGGAGGTTTTAAAGCTACTCCTGTATCAGGATTCACTTTTGCTCATACCATTGCACAAGATAGACCACATGAATTGAATGAAAAATTTAAATTGAACAGATTTAATACCGGCCATCTTATTGATGAAAAAGGTGTTGGTACAAAAACATGGATAGGTTGATAAATGCTAGAAATTAAATGCCCACACTGCGGAAAGAGATCCCAAAATGAATTTTCTTATGGTGGTGATGCAAGCATAAAGAGACCAGAGTTAGGAAAAGAAATTTCAAATAAAGAATGGGATGACTTTGTTTATTATAGAGATAACTCAAACGGTAAACATTCAGAATTCTGGCATCATGTTGCAGGGTGCAGACAATGGTTTAAAGTTTTAAGAGATACGACAACTCATGAAATTTTTAAAACTAGTAAAATAAATGAGGAATTGTAATTTTTATGTCACAAAATTTTAGACTAGATAATATTGGTTATATTAATAGGAATAAAAAAATTTCATTTAAGTTTAATGGAAAAAAATATTTTGGATATGAAGGGGATACTTTAGCGTCAGCATTGCTGGCAAATGGAATTCATTTAGTTGGAAGAAGTTTTAAATATCACAGACCTAGAGGAATTATAGGGGCGGGAGTTGAAGAACCTAATGCGCAAGTACAATTATATAGCGGCTCAAAAACCGAACCTAATGCAATAGCTACAACAATTGAATTAGTAGAAGGATTAGTTGCTAAAAGTCAGAATTGTTGGCCATCTGTTTCTTTTGACTTTGGAGCAATAAATAATTTTTTAAGTAAATTTTTTCCAGCAGGTTTCTACTACAAAACATTTATGTGGCCAAAAAGTTTTTGGTATAATATTTATGAACCTATCATAAGAAAAGCAGCAGGATTGGGTGTGGCTCCGTTACAACCAGACCCAGATAGATATGAACATAAATTTGAATATTGTGATATCTTAGTCGCTGGTTCAGGACCATCAGGTTTATCAAGCGCACTGGCTGCAGCAAAAAATGGAGCTAAAGTAATTTTAGCAGAAGACAAACCAAGGTTTGGAGGAAGTTTACTAACTGATGAAGTTACCATAGGAAACAAAAAAGGTAAAAATTGGGCAGATGAAGTTATTATACAACTTAAATCGATGCCTAATGTTATTGTAAAAAATAGATCACAAGTTTTTGGTTATTATGATCATAACATGCTAGTAATGCTTGAGAGAATCAAAGACCACATTGCAAAACCAAATAAATTTATTCCAAGGCAAAGGCTTTGGTACATTAGAGCTAAAGAAGTAATAATTTCAACAGGATCAATCGAGAGACCTTTAGTTTTTGGTAATAATGATAGACCAGGAATTATGTTAGCTTCGGCTGCAAAAGAATATATGAAAGTTTACGGAGTTGCTGTTGGTAAAAAACCAATTATTTTTACTAATAACGATAGCGCTTATGATACTGCAATTGATTTTAAAAAGAATGGAATTAATCCATTAGTTGTTGATGTCAGAGAAAATTCTAATAGCACAGTCGTACAAGAAGCTAAGAATTTAAATATTAATATTAAATTTTCACATGGTGTTGTTAATGCTTATGGTTATAAAAAAGTAGATTCTGCTTTAATAGGAAAGCTGAATAGTAAAAAAAATGCATATGAGAATTTAGAAAATATTTCCTGCGATTGCATATGTGTTTCAGGAAACTGGACTCCAACAATTCATCTTTCTTCACAATCAGGAAATAAATTAAAGTTTGATGAAAAAGCTAATGCTTTTATCCCAAATAAATCAAAACAAAACGAAAGTACCACAGGATCCGCTAATGGATTGTATACTTTAAAAAAAACTCTAGAAGAAGGTTTTAATAAAGGTTTTGATTTGTCAAAAAAAATAACTGGCAAAGATTTAAAAAGCTCAATACCAACATGTAATGAAAGAAATTACAGCCAGCAAGAAAAGTTTTGGTGCATGCCTCTCCCAAAAAATAAAAATTTTAAAAGATGTGTAGATTTTCAAAATGACGTTTATGTATCTGATATAGAGCTAGCTGTAAGAGAAGGTTTTAGATCTATTGAACACGTTAAAAGATATACGACGTTAGGTATGGCCACTGATCAAGGCAAAACAAGCAATTTAAATGGATTGCAATTAGTATCAAATATTGAAAAAAAAATAGTTCCAGAAGTAGGTCACACAACTTTTAGACCTCCTTACACGCCGGTAACAATAGGAGCAATAGTAGGAAGGGAAGTTGGAAAAAATTATAGACCAACAAGAAAATCTCCAATGCATATCTGGCATGAAAATAATAACGCTGTATTTGTCGATGCAGGATTATGGTTAAGACCTCGCTATTATAAACAAGAAAACGAAACTTTAGCAGAGGCTGCAAAACGTGAAGCTACTAATGTAAGAAACAATGTGGGAATCTGTGATGTAACTTCACTTGGTAAAATAGATATAAAAGGTCCAGACAGCGCAGAGTTTTTAAATAGAATTTATACAAACGCTTGGTTAAAACTGCCAGTAGGAAAAGCAAGATATGGAGTAATGTTGCGCGAAGATGGAATTGTTTTTGATGATGGAACAACAACAAGAATTTCAGAAAATCATTACCATATGACAACCACAACAGCCCAGGCTGTAAATGTTTTGTCACATCTTGAATATTATTTACAAGTAGTTTGGCCAAAGCTTGATGTAAATGTTTTATCAACAACTGAACAATGGGCTGGAGTTGCATTAGCTGGACCTAATTCACGAAATTTATTAGGTAAAATTTTTCCAGACATTGATGTTTCTAATGAAGGGTTTCCTTTTATGGGATACAAAGAAGGAGATCTATTTGGTGTTCCAGCAAGAATCTTTAGAATTTCATTTTCTGGAGAGTTGGCGTACGAAATAAATGTGGAGTCAGGTTATGGAACTTTTATGTGGGAAAAAATAATAGAATTAGGAAAAGAAATGAATATTGAACCTTATGGAACAGAAGCTCTTTCTACATTAAGAATAGAAATGGGGCATGTAGCTGGATCAGAAATAGATGGTAGAGTAATAGCTTCAGATCTTTCATTAGAAGGAATGTTAAGTAAGAAAAAAGATTTTATAGGTAAAAGATCGTTAAATAGAGAAGCTTTTTTAAACCCTGAAAGAGAAAAAATTGTTGGAGTAGTTCCATTAGATAAAAAAACAATGATCCCAGAAGGATCTCATTTGGTTAGCAATGAAAACGCTAAGTTGCCAAACCCAAAACTTGGACATATTTCAGCTTCCTGCTGGAGCGTTGAATACAACAATCCTTTTTCATTGGCTATTTTAAAAGATGGAAAAAAGAAAATAGGAGAAAAGTTCTTTGCTCTTTCTCCTCTTAAAAATAAAAGTATCCCGGTAGAAATTGTATCTTCACATTATGTTGATCCAAAAGGTGAGAGGGTAAGATCATGACAGCAATTTCTCCATTGCAATATATCCACAAAAAAGGCCTTTTCGGCAACCATCAAAAGAAAAATGAAAATGAGATACTACATATTTCTGAACTAAAAAATTTATCAATTTTACAAATTGTTCAGTATAAAAGTTCAAATGTTATTTTAAAAAATTTAGATATTGATGGTTTAAATTTTTCTTTGGAAAATTTAAAAGTTTTATCAAATAAAAATACAAGAATCCTTTGGAATTCACCAAATACATGGCTAGTTTTTTCAAAAAATGAGGATATTTTAAAACAAATAAATAAAAGTTTTGATAATAAGAATTTTGCAATAACTGATATTTCTCATTCCAGGGCAGTGCTACAAATTAGAGGAGCCTACGCTAAAGAAGTATTAAAAAAGGGTTGTCCACTTAATTTTAATGAATTTAAAGAAAACACTTGTGCAGGTTCTACTTTTCATGGAATTAATTTTATAGTTGATTGTATTAATGATAATGAACAAATATTTAATTTAATCACACTAAGAAGCTTTGGTGAATCTTTATACCATCATATTACTGATGCCTCATTAGAATATGGATATAGTGCCTCATAGTTTATATCTCAGCCATTTCAAGATGAAGTTTTGTTCCTTCATAAATTGATTTTTCGGCTAATTCTTCATTTAATTCTATTCCTAAACCTGGTTTATCAGAGGGTATAACGTACCCTTTATCCCATTTAATAGATTCTTTAAGAATATCTGAATAAAAATTTCCCCAATCCTTAACCCCTTCTAATATTAAAAAATTAGGGCTGCACGTTGAGATTTGTATGTTGGCCGCTCCAACAATAGGACCACAGTAGAGATGTGGAGCTATTTGAGCATAATGAGTTTCGGCTAGGCCTGCAATTTTTTTAGCCTCTAGTATTCCCCCAACTCTTCCTAAATTCATTTGTAAAATACTTGCCCCTTGACATTGAAGAACTTTTGAAAATTCATATTTTGTAGCTAATCTCTCTCCTGTTGCAATGGGTATTGTTGTAGAATTAGCAACTCTTCCCATCTCTTCAAAATTTTCTGGTGGTATTGGTTCTTCAAACCACATTGGATCAAACTTTTCTAAACGTTTAGCTAATCTTATGGCAGATGCAGTGGTCATTTGCCCATGAGTACCAATTAAAATATCACATTTATTTTTTATGGAGGCATGTATAGTCTCTACAAAATTTTCTACTTTAATTAAATCTTCTAATGATAGTTGCCTTGGATCTAAAGGACTGTAAGCACCAACAGGATCAAATTTAATCGCTGTAAAACCTTTTTCGATATATTCTTGTGCTCTTTCAGCTGCTAGGGAAGCATTTTTATAAACATCATTTTTGTCAGATTTTTTTGGATATAAGTAGGTGTATGCACGTAATCTTTTATGAACTTGACCCCCGAGAAGCTCATAAATTGGTCTGCCTAATTCTTTACCAATAATATCCCAACAAGCCATTTCAATACCACTAATTATACCCATAAGAGAAATATCAGGTCTTTGAGTATAACCGCTGGA
>MDTG01181263.1_pt1 | contig 14374 bp, 10 predicted proteins | sample 811421 | NCBI WGS metagenome assembly MDTG01 (sample SAMN05326645, study PRJNA326480) | marine metagenome | isolation source: seawater | place: Pacific Ocean: South East | collected 2011
TAAATGTTATTGGAACCGCTGCTCTAGTTAACTCTGGTGGTAATGCTACCAACGGAACTGACAGTACCCTAACAATTAGTGGTATTGCTCTTACTACTCACACTATTGCAACTGACGGTGAGGTGGTCTTTGCTGGTCTAGCTTCTGACGCAGTAGATACTTATGCTGCTCTTGCGGCTGCCGCTCAATATCTTTCAAGCAATGATATTGGAATTATCGGTACTTCAGTTTGGATGACTGGTCAGTTAGTTGGTTCAAATAACACAACTTGGGTCTATACACAGACTGCTGCAATAGCAGGTAATCTTGGTGGATATGATCTGGTTCAACTTGATGGAGTTAAGGCCACAAGTATGATTACTATCAATGCAGATACAGCAAGCGCAATCTTTATCGCTTAAAATCAAACTTAACTAATTAAAAAAGCCCACTCATAAGAGTGGGCTTTTTTTTGTTTATGCCCTTATTAGTTTTATGGAGTTGAGCTTGATATTAGAAAGATTACCAATTTATCTATAGCCGTAGCACTTCTTTGCGCTTAAAAAATAATCTGATGAATAGAATAATCTATTTGAAGATTGTTTTTTATTTGCCTATTATCTTTAGTTTGATTTACTTGATTTTTTTATTATTTAATTTTAAATATAAATTAGCTTTTAAAATGTTAATACTTGAGTATTTTTATCTTCTCACTGAACTGTATTGGTAGGCTCTCTGAATTCTTATAATATTTTTTTTATAAACTTCTTAAAGAGTCAGCTTTGTTTTGGAAAGTTCCTAGCAAAAGCTGTAAATAACTAACTTGTCTAAGCTTTACATTTGCTGTCAGGCTCATGCCTACTTGTAATGGTAATTTATTGCCATTTTTAAGCTCAAGGTATTGGTTGTTGAGTTTAACTGTTGCAGGAAATCTATATCCTTTCCCTTGACTTGGATCCGGGGAAAGTGCATCTGAACCAATACTTTCAATGACTCCTTCAATAACTCCAAAATCTGTCGCTGGGAATGAATCAATACTTATATCTGTTCTTTTTCCAGTCCCTACGAATCCAATATGTCTATTTTGAATTTCTATTTTCGCCTTTAGATTATCTGTTGGGACAATTTTCAACATAGGTTCACTTGTTTGTGCAACAAAACCTTTAACTCTTGGTTTTAATTCAAATACTTTGCCTTTGATTGGGGATTTAAGGTCTTGATATTTAAGCGTTACTTGCTGAGTTTTTAATTCTTTTTGTATTTCTGAAACTTTGATTTTTTGTTGGAGGAACTGTATTTGAGAGATAGCACCCGCCTCAGACAAGTTTTTGTATTTATTTAGTATTTCTAAGTTCAAGTCTAGAACTTCTTTTGTTGCATCTAAATTATTTTGAGTGATCTCTTTGTCTAAGGTTATAAGTATTTGTCCTTCTTCAACCATTTGCCCTTCTTTAATTAATACATTATCAATGACTCCGCCAATGGGCACCTGTACATCGATTACTTTGCTAATTGGCTCTAATTTACCCTGCACAATAATGATTTCTTCTGTTTTAGCTAAGCTTAGCCAAGCGATTCCTAAGATCGAACCACCTATGATAGTCCAACTAATGGCCCTAGCCCAATAGGGAGATTGTTTTAATAAAACTTCCTCCTTTTCATTATTAATACTTTGTTCTAGTAAATCTTGTGATTTTTCAAATGCTGTTCTAAAAAAATTAAGTTTAATATTTATATTTTTGCCTGAAATCCTGGGAAATTGTTTTAATTTTGATACCTTATCTATTATATTTTCCCTCGAGATGTTTGGGATTTGTTTTATTATTTTTACCTTATCTATACTTTTTAATAATGATTTTTTGGATGAATCAAACCCTTTCTTCAGTTTCTTAAATTTCATTAGTTTGCCTCCTGTTGTCTATAAAGCGCATAGTATCTTCCTTTCTTTTCAATAAGTTCTTTATGAGTTCCTGTCTCAGATATAGACCCTTGATGCATCATTATGATCTTTTCAGAATTTCTAATAGTTGATAAACGATGGGTTATAAAGAATACTGTTAATCCTTTACAAGATTCTCTCAGATTCTCGCAGACTTTTCTTTCTGTTTCATAATCTAGTGCACTTGTTGCTTCATCCATAATTAACATTCTTGGTTTGCTTAAAATAGTTCTTGCTATTGCTATCCTTTGCCTTTGTCCTCCAGATAAACCAGCTCCTCTTTCTCCAACATTGGTGCTATATCCCATGGGTAATTCCATAATAAAATCATGGGCATCTGCAATTTTTGCCGCTCTTACTATTTCATCACTTGTTAAATCAGGATCGGTTAATGCAATGTTTTCACTAACAGTTCCTGAAAAAAGTAAAGGATCTTGAGGAACAATACCAACTTGTCTTCTTAATGAATATAATTCAACCTTATTAATATTGTAATTATCTATTAAAATTGTTCCTTTTTCTAATAAATATAATCTCGGTAGAAGTTTCATTAATGTACTTTTACCACTTCCACTTTGCCCAGCAATACCAATAAATTCTCCAGGTTTAATTTTTAGATTTACATTTTTTAAAATCTCAGGTCCTCCTTTTTGAAAGCTAAACGAAACCTCTCTAAAAGTAACTGAACCAGTTATTTCCGGAAGAGGAATATTGCTTTTATCTGACTCTATAGATTCTTCTGGCGTGTCAATTATGTCAGCTAGTCTTTCAAATGAAACTCTTAGCTGTTGTACACTCTCCCAAATGCTGCTTAATCTTAATAACGGTTGAGTTACGTAACCTGAAATAATTCTGAAGGCAATTAATTGACCTAAAGTTAGATCTCCACTTAGAACAAGTGAGGCTCCAATCCAAAGAACTAGTAATTGTGATAGTTGCTGTAATACTCGACTAGTTTCTCCCAATGCAGTACCAGTAATTGTTTTTTCAAATGTTCTTGAAATATATTTCCCATAAAGATCTTGCCATTTCCATCTGCTTACAGTCTCTACATTTTGAGCTTTAACTGTTTGAACACCAGTCAGAACTTCCACTAAATGACTCTGGGTCTTGGCATTTTGTTTTGATGATTCCCTAATTTGTCTTCGTAGCAGTGGTGCTCCAATAAGAGTTAGTCCTATTTGAATTGGTACCACTCCCAAAGCAATTATTGTTAATAACCAGCTATAAAGAACCATTACTACGATATAAATAACTGAAAAAGCTGCATCTAATATTGTTGTAAGGGCTTGTCCCGTCAGAAATTCTCTAATTCTTTCTAGCTCTGCGACTCTGCTACCAAGTTCCCCAACTGGTCTTCTGTCAAAGTAACTGAGAGGTAGTCTTAATAGATGATCTATTACTTCAGAGCCTAGCCTGGTATCTATCCTATTAGTAGTTTCTGTAAACAAAAAAGTTCGTAAACTTCCAATGATTCCACCAAGAATAGTCACTACTACTAAAGCGATACCTAAGATTTGTAGAGTGTCTAGACTTCTCTGAGAAATGACCTTATCGATAATAACTTGAATTAGAAGTGGATTAGCTAGGCCAAAAAGTTGAACTATGAATGAAGCAATGAGTACCTGAAGAAGTATGCCACGATATTTTTTTAAAGATGGCAGAAACCAATTGAGACCAAATTTTTTGTTGGGTGTAGCCGAATGTCTCTCAACGATCAAAACTTCAATTCCATCTGGGTAAATATCTTCAAGTTCTTCAGTTTTAATTTCTACAAATCCATCACTTGGAGATGCTAGTTTTATTCCAATCAAATTGCTATCTTTTACTACAGCAAAATTATTTTTCCATTTTACTAAAGATGGAGTTGGTAATCTATTTCCTAACGAAGAAGGAATTTTTGTACCAGATACATAGACACCAAGATTAGACATTAAACTTGCACACATTTCCATTGAAATTTTTTTACCTCTTCTGATTTCATCTCTTATAACTTTGTCAATTGAATCTTTTCTAAATGGCAGATTAAGATCAATTGCTAACATTTCAAGGCATGCTAATGTTTCTCTTCCTTCTCCAGATGCTCTGATTATATTTGTTTTTATTTGTGGTGAATATTGGCCAATATTAGATAATGTTTGACTTGGTGAGATTGGAGCTGGTTGTGTCTCTAAAATTTCTACTTTGTTATTTTCTTGATTTATATAATTATGCTTATTAATAAATTCATCATATAAATTATCAGGGATTTCTATTACTCTTCCTGGAAAAGGATCCCTGACTGTTAAAACAGATTCATTATCATTAAGGCTACCAATAGTTCTATCTACAATATTTCCACTAGCGATAATTTGTCTGTAATCTTTTCTAGGCTTAATTTTTTCTTGATTATATATAATTTTAAGTTCAGAAAATTTTAATAATAATGATAAAGCCTGTACTAAATTAATATCTGTTCTTGAAGATTTAGCTATTAAAAATTCAGCTATATTAATAATCTCACAAGGGAAAATAGTTGTTAAACATTTTTTTCGGAAATCTTCTTCTTCTTTAAATAACTTTATTATTGTTTCATCGCTAATTGCAATAACTTTAGTTGGAATGGAAGCAATTACTTCCTCACATGCTTCAACTCTAAGCAATGAGCCTAATCCAATAATAGAACCTGGTCCTGATTTTGCAATAGTAATATTATTTTCATCTGACGAACTAAGTAATCTGGCTGTCCCTTCAGTAATTATCAATATTTGATTCTGTATTATACTTTTGAATGACATGGGTTGACCTATTTTGTAGGTCAGAAGTTTTGAATTTTGTGTTATGTATTCAGAATTTTTTTCACTAATTCCTTTGAATAATTCTAAATCTTTAATGTTCATTACTTCTCCTCAGTAATCTTAGACTCATCTTTGGTATGGAACTTTGTTTTTAATTTTTTAATTATACCTTCCACTTCTTCATCGACCCATTCATGAAAAAGCTCTCGTGACAAATTCAGCTGCATCTCTCTATCTAAAATCGCCTCTTGTAAAGATTCTAGACGTATAATTAACCACCAAGACTCTACATTAATAGGCTCTTTCATTTCTCCAGGGCTTAGTGATTTTAATAAGCTCACTACCTTTTCATGGCCACTCGTTAAAGGAATCGGTCCTACGACACCTCTTGAATCTTGTTCTGGACCTTTTGAAAAGTTTTTTGCTATTTCTCCAAAATCTGATTCTCCACCTTTAATACGAAAATAAAGTTCTCTTGCTTCAAATGGATCTTTTACTCTTATTAAACTATAAGTAACCTGATCCAGGTTATTTTTTCTGTCCAAAAAATGTGTATGTGCTCTATCTTTGAAATTTAGGACACAGTATTTATTTACTCTAGTAGGAAAAGTTAGCTGGTTTAGAAATTCTTTTTCAGTTAGATTATTTTTTACTAACCATTGATTATACTTTTCCTCTGATTCAAGATTATTTTCTCTATTAAAATGTGCCTTTATATTTTCTAATTCAGTTTCACTAAGTAGAGTTGATTTTAAAGTATCTTTAATGAACTCTCTCTTTATAAGAGGGCTTAGTAATTGGTTATCTTCTAATAATTTAATGAATTCGTAATTAAGTACTTTTAAGGAATTCATACCATATAACTTCAATATTAATAATCAAATTCAATTAATCTTCAATTTCTGCTTTAAGTGTTGCTGCGTATGCTGCTTCTGCAGTTTTAAGAACCGCATTTTGAGATTGAAGTCTTTTTAGTTCTGATTGAACAAACTGAAGGCTAACAATATTGGCTTTTGCTTTGTCTGATAAATCTTCTAGATCGTAATCCTTACCATCAAAATTAACTGAAGCCATTTTTCTCCTTAGGTGAAATGTGATTAATTACTTCCTATAATACATGCTTGTGGGCACTGAATAGTATTCTTGTTTTTTTTAGCTAATAAAGTTTATTTTGATTTATTTAGCTTATTCCTGTTTCTAAAGTAAATATATCTTTATTTTCGTTTGATTCTGAGAATCCAATTAATACCTCGGATCTATTTTCGTGACCATTATTTAATTGATTCGTCCAGTAATTAAAACCTTCATTATCAGGCTCTCTATTTAAAATATTTTCGTACATCTTGTCCACAAATTTATCGTTACTTATATTGTTGCCATAAATTAATTTAAATTCTTCTGAAATGATAAATGATTGACTTATATCTCTGAAGGTATCAATACCAGAATCGTACTTATTGATCCAATATTTTAAACCCTCAGAATCAGGGAATCTTCCAAAAGCTGCATTGTAAAGTCTATAGGTTTGTCCTGTGATGCAGTCTTTACTATTGATTTGATCAAATACTTCTTTAATATCGTTTTTAACATCGAATACCTTGTCTGAGAAATAAATTTCCTCTAACATTGAAATATTTTCAAATCCTGTATCGGTTTTTATCATATATTCGTTTTCATCACTTTTGTGAAATTTATAATTATTACTGGGACCATCTATATTAATAAAACCGTAATCATTCTCTCTCCCCCAGATGCTTTTTAGGGCTTTAATATCTGAGTTAGAAAACCATGTGTTCCAACCATTTACACCTTCATTGTATGACATGACTGTATCTTCAGATGTCCATTTCTCATTGAAGGGATCCTCAAATGGATGTGATAAGCCTAATACATGACCAATCTCATGTATTATTGTATGTTTTTCTATAGAACTAGTATTTAATTTACTATCCAAATCTTTCCATAAAATTTCCCACCAAGACCCTTCTTTAGCACTTTGTTTTATCGCCTGGCCAACGACATTTTCATCAAATAATGATGATTCTGTTATTGAGTAAATATCTATATTAGAACCATTATTCGTGGACATTTCTTCGAAATCTAAATCTATTATTTCATCAATGTTATTGAATACATAACGTATATATTCTTGATCTTGATTAGAGGAACCTTCGCTAATAAAACTTATATTTTCAGGTACAATACTCCAATTGTTGCTGTAAGAAATGTAGGTATCTAAGTAATTTATTCCAATATTATTATCAATATAGTATGTAAGTTTTTCATTCGTAGACTTGCCCAGTGAAAGTTTTGTATGTTTGACCAATTCTTTGCTGACTAAACCTTCATAACTAATTGCCATGATTATTATTTTTTTATAAGACTATAATATATGCTGATATCTGGATGAGGATTAGTTATCCTTGATAAAAATACATTGATAATTAAGAATTGATTTGTTTTATAATTGACTCGTTATGTGCTGTTGCTTTATCCGTTTCGATCATTTCTGAAACTAGTTCCTCCAGTGTCTTTCCTGGTTGCCAACCAAGCTTTTCATTTGCTTTGCTTGGGTCTCCTAGCAAAGTTTCCACTTCAGCGGGCCTATAAAAATTCGGATCTATTTTGATCACTATTTGTCCGTTATCTTTTCTTTTCCCAATTTCATCAATCCCATCACCCTCCCAATTAATTCCTTCCCAACCAAGTTTTTCTGCAGATAATTCAATAAAATCCCTTACTGAGGCTTGCCGACCAGTAGCAATGACAAAATCTTCTGGTATTTTTTGTTGAAGCATCAGCCATTGCATTTCTACATAATCTTTCGCATGTCCCCAATCGCGAAGTGAATTAATGTTGCCCATGCAGAGATGTTCTTGAAGCCCAGCATTAATTCTTGTTAGACCTCTAGTTATTTTTCGAGTCACAAATGTTTCCCCTCTTCTTGGTGATTCATGATTAAACAAAATTCCATTACATGCATATATTCCATATGACTCTCTGTAGTTTATTGTGATCCAATAAGCATATAATTTGGCTACTCCATATGGGCTTCTAGGGTAAAATGGTGTTTTCTCAGTTTGCGGTATTTCTCTAACAGATCCATACAATTCTGAGGTACTTGCTTGATATATTTTAGTCTTATCGCTTAAGCCAAGAATACGCACAGATTCAAGAATTCTTAAGGCACCAAGAGCATCTGTTTGAGCTGTATATTCCGGTGATTCGAAACTTACAGCTACATGACTTTGTGCTCCTAAATTATATATTTCATCAGGCTCTACTTCTTTTATTATTCTTAAAATATTTGTACTTTGTGTCAGATCTCCATAATGCAAAATTAGCTTATGATTTTTATCATTAACTATATGATCAATTCTGGTTGTATTAGTATTGCTAGCTCTTCTTATAATTCCATGAACTTCGTATCCTTTTTCTAAAAGTAACTCTGCAAGATAGCTACCGTCTTGCCCAGTTATTCCAGTTATTAAAGCAATTTTTTGCTTACCCACTTCAAAATTTTTAATTTCCAACACTATACTTCATAGGGTTGCAAAGTCTTAGTTTTTATTGCAAATAAATTCATGGGTTGATAGTTTAATTTTTCTCTTGCTTGCTTTTATAATTTATATATAAATTAATAAAATTTCTCGATAAAGTATAATTTATTTTAATGATCTTTCTTCTTGTTTTTAATTAAATAAATTCCTCTTCCCAATTTTTGCCTTAATAGTTTAAAATAGCTAAATTAGTTTTTCGTTGTTGCATGTTTAAGCAACTTCTTGGTGATCCCAATAATCGCAAGCTGAAGCGATACTCACCATTAGTTACCGATATCAATATTCTTGAAGAGGATCTTTTGGCGCTGAGCGATGAGGATTTAAGAAGAAAGACATATGACTTTAAGCAAAAATTAGAGAAGCCTCAAAAACATGAATCACTTTTGTCTTTGCTTGATGATTTATTACCTGAGGCTTTTGCCGTAGTTCGTGAGGCATCAAAAAGGGTTTTGAGTATGCGTCATTTTGATGTGCAACTCATAGGTGGCATGGTTTTACATGAAGGGCAAATTGCTGAGATGAAAACCGGAGAAGGAAAGACATTGGTTGCGACATTACCCAGTTATCTCAATGCATTAACTGGTAAAGGTGTTCATGTAGTCACTGTCAATGATTATTTAGCGAGGAGAGATGCTGAGTGGATGGGCCAAGTGCATCGTTTTCTTGGATTGAAAGTGGGCTTGATTCAGCAAGAAATGTCACCTTCAGAAAGAAAAAAGAATTATCTGTGTGATATCACCTATGCAACAAATTCAGAGTTGGGTTTTGATTATTTAAGGGATAATATGGCTGGTGATAAGTCTGAAATTGTTCAAAGAGATTTTCAATTTTGTGTGATTGACGAAGTGGATTCAATTCTTATAGATGAAGCTCGAACACCACTAATTATTTCTGGACAAGTTGAAAGACCTCAGGAAAAATATCAAAAAGCTTCAGAAGTAGTTGCAAATTTACAGAGAGCAAGTGAGGCAAGTAAAGATGGAATTGATCCAGAGGGTGATTATGAGGTAGATGAGAAGCAAAGAAGTTGTATCCTTACTGACGAGGGATTCGCTAAAACTGAAAAACTTCTGAAAGTTAATGATCTTTTTGACCCTAAAGATCCTTGGGCGCATTATGTAACTAATGCATTAAAAGCAAAAGAACTTTTTATCAAAGATGTAAATTATATAGTTCGCAATGATGAAGCAGTAATTGTTGATGAATTTACGGGTCGAGTTATGCCTGGTAGACGTTGGAGTGATGGACAACATCAAGCAATTGAAGCCAAAGAAAATTTACCAATACAACCTGAGACTCAAACTCTAGCTTCAATTACATATCAAAATTTCTTTCTTCTCTATCCACGATTAGCAGGAATGACAGGCACTGCTAAGACCGAAGAAGTAGAATTTGAAAAAACATATAAATTACAGACAACTGTTATTCCTACTAATCGAAAAATTTCTAGACAGGATTGGGTAGATCAGGTTTTTAAAACCGAATCGGCCAAATGGATGGCCGTAGCATTAGAGACAATTAATGTTCATAAACAAGGTAGACCTGTATTGGTTGGTACAACAAGTGTTGAAAAAAGTGAGCTATTAAGCAGTCTTTTGGGAGAACAACAAATACCTCATAACCTTTTAAACGCAAAACCGGAGAATGTTGAGAGAGAAGCTGAAATAGTCGCTCAAGCTGGTCGCTCGGGTGCAGTTACGATTGCCACTAATATGGCTGGTAGAGGTACAGATATCATTCTTGGGGGTAATAGTGACTATATGGCTCGGTTAAAGATTAAAGAAATACTTTCTTCACGTTTAATCAAGCCAGAAGATGGACACAAGCCGCCAATACCTCTTCAGAGAAAATCGCAATCAACTGGATTTAAGGAAAGTGCAAATTTCAATGCTGAGATTCAGAAAAATCTTCAATCTAAATCTTTGCAAAAGATTTTTCCAGTGAAATTGACTGAAGAAACAGATAAAGAACTTGCATCATTAGCCTCAAAATTAGTTAAAGAATGGGGAGACAGAACATTAAGTTCAATTGAACTGGATGATTACATAGCTACTGCTGCAGAAAAAACACCTACTAAAGACAAGAATATTGCCGATTTAAGAAATGCAATACATTTAATAAAAAAAGAATATGAACAGGTTTTGCTTGATGAAGAAGTCAAAGTTCGAGAAGCTGGAGGACTTCATGTAATTGGTACTGAGCGTCATGAGTCAAGAAGAGTTGATAATCAATTACGAGGTAGAGCAGGTCGTCAGGGAGATTTGGGGAGTACTCGCTTCTTTTTATCACTTGAAGATAATCTTCTTCGTATTTTTGGTGGAGATAGAGTCGCTGGTCTTATGAATGCTTTTCGCGTTGAAGAAGATATGCCAATTGAGTCTGGGATGCTAACCCGTTCTTTAGAAGGTGCTCAAAAGAAAGTTGAAACATATTATTATGATATTAGAAAACAAATATTTGAATATGATGAAGTAATGAATAATCAAAGAAAAGCTGTTTATTCAGAGAGAAGAAGGGTTTTAGATGGGACAGAATTAAAACTTCAAGTTATTGGATATGGTCAAAGAACAATGGAAGAAATTGTAGAAGCATATGTTAATGAAGATTTGCCCCCTGAAGAATGGGATTTAGATAATTTAGTTTCTAAAGTTAAAGAATTTATTTATTTATTGGAAGATCTTAAGTCTAATGATTTGCTTGGATTAGATAAGAATCAATTACAAGATTTTCTGAAAGAGCAGTTAAGAAATGCCTATGATATTAAAGAAGCTCAAGTAGAACAAACTCACCCAGGAATAATGAGAGAAGCTGAGAGGTTTTTCATGCTTCAACAACTCGATACTTTATGGAGAGAGCATCTGCAGTCAATGGATTCATTGCGAGAGTCTGTAGGTTTAAGAGGATATGGACAAAAAGATCCCTTAATTGAATATAAAAATGAGGGTTATGACATGTTTTTAGAGATGATGATAAACATGAGGAGGAATGTAATTTATTCCATGTTTATGTTTAAACCAGCAGCTCAGAAGAAAGTAGAAGCATAAATTATAAAATCTAATTTATTTATATGATTAATGTTAGTTCTTATGAGTTGCAAAAGTTATATATAGCTTATTTTGGTAGACCAGGTGATCCTTCTGGGATTAAGTATTGGCTCTCATGTTCTAGTGAATCTCGTACTCTCAAAGATATATCTCATGAGTTGTCTAGGCAAGATGAATATAAGATCAATGTAGATAAAAAATCTTTTGAGTTTCAAATAAATAAAATATTTTTAAATCTCTTTGATCGAAAATCAGATTTTGATGGTTTGAATTACTGGAAACAAGTTAGAGATAAAAAAGATTTTTCAATTTCAGACGTAGTTAATAACATATTATATTCAGAAAATAAAAACTACTCAATTGATTTGAAGCAAGAGGAACGAGATATGAAAATCTTAGATAATAAAATTTGTGCTGCAGAACTATTTACTAATGAAATTAGTAAAAGTATTTCTTTAATTAATTTATATCAACCAGATTCAATATCTCCTTGGTCATGTGGAAATTCATTTATTAGAACATCAAATTTTTTTAGTAATATTAATATTAAAAAAGTTTCTAATTATGATGTAATTAATTTAATTAATTCTCTTTCTGATGTTGCAATTAATATGCTTATTGAGCCTGCGATTGTGATTCAGGATATTTCTCTATCAATTCCTATTTATTGTTTGGAGAATAGATCCTTAACAAAAAGATTTGCAAAAAAAGTTATTAATATTACTGGTGGAAAGTTAACTCAATCTAAGCAAGGGACAAATATTATTGCTTTAAATAATATTAATTTAACTATTATGAAAGGCGAAAGAGTTGGCTTGATTGGCCATAATGGTTCTGGGAAGAGTAGTTTTTTAAGGTTAATTTCTGGCATTTATCAACCTACAAAAGGAAATATTGATATTTCAGTAGATGTATATCCGATGCTTCAAAAGACATTCTTAACTAGTTCAGAACTAACAGGAGTTGATGCTTGCAAAGCACATTATTTACTGAAAAATCATAGTTTAGAAGGTTTTGAATCTTTCTTAAATTCAATAATAGAATTTTCTGGATTAGGATCATATATATCTTTACCAGTCAAGACTTATAGTGAGGGTATGGCTTCAAGATTAATCTTTTCAATTCTGACTTCAAGCCCTCATGATTGTTTGGCAATAGATGAAGGATTTGGTACGGGCGACGCTGACTTTTGTGATCGTGCTGAAGAGAGAATGCAACAATTTATGGAGTCAGCAGCAACATTATTTTTAGCAAGTCATTCAGAAGAACTTTTGAAGCAGTTTTGTAATAGAGGTATTGTATTTAGTCATGGTTCAGTTGCTTTCGATGGGCCTTTAGAAGCAGCATTAAATTATTACCATACTCATGATTATTATAGAAAAAATGTTGTTTGATAATATTAGGTTTGCTTATAAAACTAGAAAAGCTTGGTGGTATACGGCTACTTCTAGATCAAGAGCGAGGTTTGCTAGAACAACTCTTGGAAGCTTTTGGTTGGGTTTCTCAAACTTGTTATCTATAGGAACTCTAGGAGTTGTTTATGGGACGGTATTTTCTGTAGATAATTTTAGATCTTATTTTATTTATTTAGGTTTCGGCTTGCTTATCTGGAATACGATTAGTTCATCAATTTCGAATTCACCTCAGCTTTTTGCTCATAATTCCTCCAATATAAAAAATATGAATCTAAAACCTATTTTTTATACTTTAGAAGAATGGTCATTTCAATTGCAAACTTTTCTTCAGTCATTTATTCTTGTATTTATAGTATTTATTTTCATTAAATTCTCATTACTAATTAACTTCCTTTTATATTCTTGGATTCCATTAATAAACTTTTTTTTATTTATATATTGGTTCCCTGTTATTTTATGTTTGATCAGTGTTCGCTTTACAGATATTGCTCAATTAGTTCCAATAGTTCTTCAATTGGTTTTTTTGACTTCACCAATATTATATGAGAAAGAAAGCTTGGGTTCTTTAGGATGGATTACAAATTTCAATTTTATATATCAAATTTTAGATCCTTTAAGATTAAGTATAATTAATGGTGTTGTAAATTTTCAGACTTCGATTTTGATTTTACTTTTAAATTCTATTGGGATCCTCTTAACTTTTAAATTACTTGATAATGAGAATAAAAGATTACCTTTCTTATTATGAAAAGTATTATCTGAAGTAATTAATTGATAAAGTTATTTATTTAAGTCATCACCAATAAATTCTATTATTTCTTTGTCTTTTAAATTCTGAGACTCACCAATAATTATATCGTTCTTTTTTCTTTTATTTTGGATGTTAATCATAAGATCTTGTAAACCTAAAATATCACTTTCTAATTGATCAATTCTTTCCATAAGATTTCTAAGTACGTTGGCTTCTGTATCTGGTAGTGCAGAATGAGCAAGAGGATTGATTTTTACTCCACTCTGGTGAACTATTCGTCCTGGTATTCCTACTACGGTACTATTCGCCTCAACATTCTTCACTACAACTGACCCTGCTCCGATTCTAGTATTGGTACCTACGCGAATTCCTCCAAGGACTTTCGCTCCTGCACCTACAACGACATTAGCTTCAAGGGTTGGGTGTCTTTTACCGCTTTCTTTGCCAGTACCACCTAGTGTGACTCCTTGGTATAACAAGCATCGATCACCTATTTCACTTGTTTCACCAATTACGACTCCCATTCCATGATCTATAAATACCCCTTTACCAATTCTTGCCCCAGGATGAATTTCAACACCTGTGAGAAATCTAGTTATGTGACTTAGTAGTCTAGGTATTAAAGGAAGTTTGTATTTCCAAAGTTTATGACTAATTCTGTGAATTGATAATGCTTGAAAGCCTGGATAGCAAAATATTATTTCCCAAACACCTCTCGCGGCTGGATCTCTTTCTTTGATTATTCTGAAATCAGATCTTAATGATCTAAACATTGATTCAAAGTGTAATGTTTACTCCAGAAGGCCAATCTCTTTACTCAACTCTTCAATTGTAGAGTCGCTCAGATACTTTTGTGCACAATGAATTTGTGGCATTCTCATTAATTGAGATCTATTGTGCCTCAAAGTA